>ENA-USUG01000206-USUG01000206.1-human-gut-metagenome-genome-assembly--contig:-NODE-206-length-91767-cov-12.033591_pt1 | contig 91767 bp, 85 predicted proteins | sample MGYA00250059_ERZ773394 | MGnify/ENA primary metagenome ERZ773394 (study PRJEB29103, sample SAMN06111957) | human gut metagenome | biome: human gut; feature: ankylosing spondylitis patient; material... | reverse complement strand
CAGCAGGCGTTGAAAGCTATTCCTGACTACCTTTGGAAAGTTGCAGACTACATTGACTCGGTTGGAAAATGGCAGGGTACAGCTACGGAATTGCTTGTTGCAGCGAACGTTTCTGATGTGAAGCCTAACCAATTTACACGGAAGATGGCTCATTATGCTAACGACGTGTTCGGTCCTCGCGGCATCGAATACAAGTACACCCGCACGGAGCAAAAGCGTCTGTTTGAGTTCTTCCATGACGATGATGACGGTGATGACGATGATATTGATATATCCCAACTGTCGGGGTGGGGTATCCCACAAACATCGTCAGCATCGTCAGCATCGTCATTAAGGTCGCGTAAGGAGAGCAAGCATGGGCGAAGTGTTGCCACAGGGCAACCCGCCGAAAAGCCTACGGGGACAGCCCCGAACCCCTGTGAGGCTGCGAGCGCATGAGAAAACGCAGCGTTGGAATCAATGTTCGCGTCACCGTCACTGAAAAGATAAAGGTGACGATGTTGGCGAGAAAGTGCGGCTTGTCACTCTCGGAATATTTGCGCCAGCGGGCATTAGGCTATGAACCGAGTGGACACCCGCCCACGGAGGTATTTGATGTGTTGGATAAATTGGATGAAATTGCAGAAAGCTGTCAACCGAGTGCAGGCGTTAAAATTACAGCCTGTGCAGATGAAATAAGGGACCTGATCATTGGCGGTAACTAAGATTTGGACGATTAAGGACAGTCTGCAACGCGTCCTTGATTACGCAGCCAACCCGGACAAAACCGAATACGATGCTCTTGCCCAGACGCTGCACTATGCGGAGAACGATGCCAAGACTAAGCTGAACGAGAGCGCCCAGCTCGTCACCGGCATCCATTGCAGGGTAAATCATGCGTGGGAGGATATGCGGGCGGTGCAGGAGCGCTTTGGTAAAGCAGACGGCGTGGTGGCACTCCACGCTTACCAGAGTTTCCGCGAGGGGGAGGTAACCCCGGAGCAGTGCCATGAGATCGGCGTGGCGCTGGCCCACAAGGTCTGGGGCAAGCGTTTTCAAGTGCTGGTTGCTACCCACATGAACACGGATAACTTACATAATCATTTTGTGATAAATTCCGTATCCTATGTGGACGGCAAGAAGTACGAGCAACGCCGCAGCCAGTATGCTGAGTTCCGGGCAGCATCCGACAAGCTGTGCCGGGAGTACGGTCTGTCGGTGGTGGAACAACCAAAAGCCAAAGAGCCGGCGCGTTACGCCCGGATGCGGGAGGCCATTGACCAAGCCTGTGAGGATGCCAGCACCGCCGAGGATTTTCACAGGGCGCTGTATCGGCAAGGGTATATCTTCGGCGCTGATCCCAACCGCAAGTATGCAATGATCCGGGCACGGGATGGCGGGCGAGCCGTGCGGCTTTACAGGCTGGGAGAAGAATACGATTTACCTGCCATAGATGACCGCCTGCGCGGAAATTACTTACTGTACGGACCAAGGTTGTATGAGCTGAAGCACCCGCCCCGACAGTACACGCCGAAACGGTATCGCCCTACGGAAAATAGAAGCGTCCTCCAAATTTTCTTCGAGGTGTTCTTTGGGGAATCCCAGATGCACCGCTTATATCTGTACTACTGTTACCAACTGGGCATCTTACCCAAGAAGCCGCAGCCACGCATCAACCGCCCGGAGTTGGAGCGCATTTGGAAAGATACCGAGAAAATCCTTGCAGAACACGCATTTGTCCACGATCACAAGTTTCCCTCTTTGCAGGCAATCGTGGACTACCGTAAGGGCTTGTCCCAGCGGATGGAAACCCTTGCCGCGCAGCGGGCTGAAATCGTCAAACAGATGCGCCGAAAGGAAGCACCGCCGGAACTGGCAGACCAACGCATGGCGTTGACTTGCCAGATCACCAAACTGCGCAAAGAAGATAAGATTGCTGAGGGAGCTATCAAGCGCATCCAAAGAACACGTGAATCCAACCGCATAGACCAAGAAAGCCGAAGTCAACATACAAACAATAAAAATCGCAGCCGAGATTCTTTTCGCCAGCGATAAGGAGGTACAATGGCTTACATCAAGAAAAAATCTGAACGAAAATTCAAAATCACTGTCTGCAACGGCTATAAGGTCAATGGGCAGAAACGGATGAAAGCGCAGACCATCACTGTGCCATCAAGCGTACCTAAGCGCGGCATCCAGCAATACGTTATGGCTGAAGCAGAACGCATTGAGAAAAAGTTCAAGTATGGTGTCGAGGAAAGTGACCAGACCCACTTTGAACAGTACGCCGAAAATTGGCTCAAACGGCAGGAACCGTTCTTTAAGGCTACGACATACGCAGGGTACAAACGCAATCTGGATATTGTTTACCCGCTGATTGGAGGAATCCCGCTTGCAAAGCTGCTACCTATGACGCTGGAAGAAATGTGTGAAGAACTGCGCAAGCGCCCGGGGCGTGGCGGAAATTGCATCAAGGAAACCACGGTACAAAAGTACCTTGAAACAGTTTCCTCGGTGCTGGAAGATGCCAAGAAAAATGACATCATTCCGTTTAACCCGGCGCACCGTGTCCGCAATAAGCATATCGAGAAAGAAGTGCAGCACATTCCGCAGAAGTATGAAATGGGTAAACTGATGCGGGCGATTCAGAACGAACCGATTCTGTATCGGGCGTACTACACACTGGCAATCACGACCGGTCTGCGGCGTGGGGAACTGTGCGCCCTGCAATGGAGGGACATAACCGGTGCTTGTGAAATGACCGTCCGCCGTTCCCGCAGCTGCGCATCCGGGCAGATTGTTGAAAGCGACACCAAAAGCCATCGGGAACGGATTGTAACCATTCCGTTGGGGCTATGGGAACTTCTGATGGCGCTGCGACAGCAGCAGATGCTGCATAGCGGCGTTCCGGACAGAGAGCAACCGATTTTTACTGACCCCGACGGTCATGTGCCGCACCCGGACACTTTTACCCGACATTTGCGCAAGCTGTATAAAAAGTGTGGGCTATCGGAAGATTACCACCTGCACACCCTGCGGCATTTCTACGCAACCTATCTGCTGCAGGAAGGCACCAGCAAACAGGTGGCGGCATCCCTGCTCGGTCATGCAGATACGGCATTCTTGGAGCGCACCTACTGCCACCCACAGGACGCGGTGAAACTTCAGGCGGCAAACCTGATGCAAGATTTGTTGAACAGCCAAAATCCGTGTTATGTTGCATTTATGAAAAATAAGAATAGAAAAGCCAAGAAAGCAGGGTAAATAAGCAGCGGCACCGTCAGAGATGGCGGTGCCGTTTTTGTCAGTAATAGGTAGAATTTTGGGCAAAAGATTGTTGGGTGTGGTGATAGCTTTCTGTCGCAGTTGTCGGTATGCTTTGTAGTACCGCAGGTCAATAAAATAACACTAAGGAGCGTGTAAAACATGGCATCTATCAGAAAACGCGGCAGTAACAGTTACTTGATTGTAGTATCCCGTGGGTATGACTACGAGGGAAACCGACTGAAATCCGTGCAGAAAACCGTCAAGCCACCCAAGGAGTATACGCCAAAGCAAGCGGAAAAGTGGGTAAAGGAGCAGGCGATTCTGTTTGAGCGTGAGGTTCAGCATACCCCCGAACCCATCAACCGCAGCATTGCGCTGGCAAAGTACATCGAACACTGGGTGGCTGATGTAGGACCGAAGAAGCTGGCGGATTCTACATACCAACGAGATTTGCAGGACATTCGACGCATCCTGCCGACGTTGGGCAACTATAAGCTGACGGATTTGCGTAAAGAGGTCATCCGAGATTTTTATGAGGAAATGCGGCATAGCCCACGTTTGGACGGCAGAGGAAATCTATCCGAGAAGTCGGTCGAAGGCTTACACAACACGCTGTGCGGCATCCTGTCGGCGGCTGTGGACGAGGGTTATTTGACCCACAATCCCGCATGGCGGTGCTACAAGCCGAAAGGGCAGAAGAAAGAACGCCCTGTGGCCGATGAGGAAACAGTAAAGAAACTGATTACAGCATTCGAGGGGCAGAGCATGAAATACGAAACATACTTCAAGCTGGTGCTGGCAACCGGGCTGCGGCGGGGTGAAGCCTGTGGACTGAGGTGGAGTGATATTAACTGGCGCAAGCGGACGATCCATGTGCAGCGCGGGGTCGTGAAGTTGAGCCACCAAGAGTCCATCACGAAAGACCCTAAGACGACCAGCGGTGATCGCATGGTTTACTTGAGTAAAGAAATGTGCCAGCTACTCAAAGCATGGCGCAAGGAGTGTGAATGGGATAGAGAGCAGACAGCAAACGAAACCGTGGACGAGGATGACTACTTATTCCGCCAGCCTAACGGCAAGCCGATGAATCCCTGCACATTCACCTATCGTTTCAAGCTGATTTTGAAAGCAAACAACTTGCCGCTGGATTTGAATGTACACAGTCTGCGGCATACAAACGCCAGCCTGCTGATTGCGCAGGGCGTGGATGTCCGCACAGTGGCTAGTCTGCTGGGTCATGCACAGGCAAGCACAACGCTGGATATTTACGCCCATGCATTTGACAAGAACAAACGCAAGGCACAAGAGAAACTCGGAAAGGCGATTGGATTATGATGAGAAAAATTAAGCTGACACGCGCAAACAAAAGCATTACGCTGAAAGCACTTGCACCTTATTATTACCGTGAAAGGGCTCTTGGGCATAGCACACAAGAAGTTGGAAAGCTGGTACTGAAAATTGATTCTCTCCCAGCCGATAAAAAAGCCACTTTTTCAGCAGAAGAAATTCACCTTATGAGAACCACCATAAATCAGCTGAGAAATAAAAGACTGGCAAAAGGGCAGTACACCGATGCCGCAGATGATATGTTACTGAAATTATACTAAACCCAAATAACATTAAAACAAAAAGCGCATTGCAAAAGTACATTGCAATGCGTTTTTTAAGTGCGACCGGGAGGATTCGAACCTCTGGCCTTCCGGGTCGGAGCCGAACGCTCTATCCAGCTGAGCTACGATCGCATATGTATGAAAAACGCCGTTACAGCGTATTTCAATCTTTTAAAGTAGTCAATTTCCAATAGTGGTCAATTCGTGGTCTGACTACCGTTGACCACCGCAGTTTTGCAAGTACAAATCACGCTGCATCGAGCAAAAACGAGCCTAAAACCTGCCGTATCGCAGTTGTCGGAGCCGGACGCTCTATCCAACTGAGCTGCGATCGCTCATATGCCACATTTATGTGACTAATATAGTATAGCAAACCTGCCGCAAAAATGCAAATATTTCTTGGCGAATCCTTACGGAAAGTTTCTTACCGCCTACGTGCCGCACAGCTTCATGGGCAAATTGTAAACAAATTTCATTTTTCTTGCGTAATTTTTGTCAGTTTGGCAGGAGGATTATCTTTTGTGCCATGCCTCGTTTGTGCTTCCGGCAGTGTTTGCCTGCTACAAGACCGATGGAAACCTGAAAAGCTGAAAAAGGACAATGCTTACCTGCATCGGCTGATCGATGCCAATATCGAGGGCTATCGAGCAATCCGAAACGCCGGGCACAAAATTTTGCCGGATGCGGACAAGGAATTTGAGGGTGCAGCATGGACAAGGAAAAGAATCCCTATATTTTCGTTGGACTTGTCTGTGTGCGGGAGAAATATCAGGGGCAGGGCTATGCCCGGAACGGCCAGTACACCCACATGGTGGATCTGCAGACCGAAAGCCAGCGCTGGGCCATCTGACCCAATTCAAAAACAGCCCCGCGGCACAACAAAAAAGGACGTCTATTCAAAAGAATAGGTGTCCTTTTTAGCACCTGAATCCGTCAGCTAACAGTCAAGTTTAAATTACTTTCTTATCACTGTTAAGCCAACCAACAACAGTCTTTTTCTTTTTTGGGTGGAGTTGGGTAGAACTGACAAAATTTACGGCTTATCGCTGGTCTATGCACCCCTGTCGTCGTTTTCCGACCGAACACCTATAAGTAACTACGCTATCCGTTGCAGATTTGCAAGCAAATCAACACATTATCGTTTGTTTTGCCTTTTTTGTTCAGCTTCACAGTACTCGATTGCATGTTGTTTTTCACACATTTTCCACCCCACTTTTATCGACTTCCAAACTATAATCAACTATATCCAAACCTACTATTATATCATGAAATATTGTCTGCATAGAGATAAGCTTATGTCGGCAACAGCAAATCTAACAATATTGACATCAAAGATTTTATACTGTCATGCATGCCGAACTGATCTTGAACGGCGAGCCGGAAGAATATCTGCGAAACATGGCAGGAGGTCAAGGGTTAGAAGATTGAGGACAAAACAAAAACAGGGTGCGCCCACCCGGACGCACCCTGAAAAGTCCACATACGATAGCGATATGTACAACAGGGCGTTCCCCGTCGGGAACGCTCTTTTTTTCTTTGCTTGGGATATGATGAGTCTGCTCCGCCTGCCACGCGGCAAACTTCCGTTGACCTTCCTCGCTGTTCCAGCAGGCAAGGATGGCTGGGTAGAATGCCCGTGCCAGACGGTCAATGACTTCATCGGGGTAGGGGGAAGTGTTTGTGGACTTTTTCTTTTTGTTCAAACGCAAGCTCCTTTGACTGTCCCACCGTGGCAAAGCCGGGCGAGAAAATCAAAGTTCAAATTTTTATCAGGCGCAAGGGCGCGGATGCTTTCCGCCCTGCACTTGCGGCTGGGGGCTCGTTGATGGCTTACAAGTGCCTGTCGTTATGCCGTTTTAGAGGATTCGCCGCTGGATTCTGCAAGAACTTCGTCCAGCGTTTTCAAAAATTCAAGATGAGGTTTCAAGGCAAAGCGGAGAACCTTGACCTGTTCCGGATGCGTAAGAAGTTTCGGGTTCAAGTCGAACGTAATCTCCCAACTCTTTCGTATCCGCAACATGAGCGCCTACGCAGAACTGCCATAGGAAGTGGACCAATCATTTTCCAACCCGATGTTTGAAATTGCTGTACCCAAAGGTTGTGATTTCCCGTGTTGTACCGTCAGGCCTGCGGGCGTAGATGGCGGGCAGTGGCATACCGTTGAAGGTGTTGTTTTTGCAGGTGGTATAAATCGCCATATCGCCAAAAACCAGCAAATCTCCCACGGCGGGCACGGCGTCAAAGCTGTAATCGCCGATGATGTCCCCTGCAAGGCAGGTCGGGCCTGCAAGGCGCACAGTGCAGGCTTTTTCACCGGGTTCGCCCGCGCCCAGCAGCGGCGGGCGGTAGGGCATCTCAATGACATCCGGCATATGGCAGGCGGCGCTGGTATCCAGAATCGCAATTGTGGTATCGCCGTTTTGCACTACATCCAGTACGCGGGTTAGGAGATACCCCGCGTTCAGGGCGCAGGCCTCGCCGGGTTCCAGATAGACCGTCACGCCCCAGTCCTGATGGGCGCGGCGGATGCAGCGCTCCAGCGTGGTCATGTTGTAGCCGGGGCGGGTGATGTGGTGCCCGCCGCCGAAATTTAGCCACTGCATTTTGGACAGCAGGTCGCTAAATTTATCGGCCACTGCGTCCAGCGTTACGGCCAACGCGTCGGCGTCCTGCTCACACAGGGTGTGGAAATGCAGGCCGTCCAACAGCGCGGGCAGTGCCGGGTCAGCCGCCACGGCGGCATCCCACTGCGCGCGGGTTGTGCCCAAGCGGCTGCCGGGGGCGCAGGGGTCATAAATCGCGTGGCCGTCCTGCGTCGAGTACTCCGGGTTGATACGCAGGCCCACGCTCTTCCCCGCTGCTTTGGCCGCGGGGCCGAACTTTGCCAGCTGTGCCGGAGAGTTGAAGACGATATGGTCGGCATATTGCAGCAGTTCTTCCATTTCGTCCGCACGGTAGGCCGCGCAGAAGACATGAACTTCTTTGCTGGGCATTTCCTCCGCGCCCAGCCGCGCTTCAAACAGGCCGCTGGCTTCGGTGCCCGCCAAGTGCGGCGCCAGCAGCGGGTATAAATCGTAGTTGCTGAACGCTTTTTGCGCCAGCAGCACCCTGCACCCAGTGCGTCGGGAAAGATTGCCCAGAATTTCCGCGTTACAGGTCAGGGCGGCTTCATCCAGCAGGTAGCAAGGCGTGGGCAGGGCGGCAAATTCCGGCGACACCGCGCCGCCGATGGCCGCAAACGGCGGCCGTGCATCGCGCTGTACCATCAGTCCACCAGAACCGGGTTATGGTTCTCACTGCGGGGCAGGCCGTACTTGTCCAGTGCATTGAGGAACGGATCAGGGTTAAATTCCTCGACCGTGTAGACACCGGGCTTCGTCCACTCGCCGGTCAGCATCATCAGCGCGCCACACATGGCGGGCACGCCCGTGGTGTAGCTGATGGCCTGACTTCCGACCTCGCGGTAGCATTCCTGATGGTCGCATACATTATAAATGTAGTAAGTCTTGTCCTTGCCGTCCTTTTTGCCGGTGAAGATGCAGCCGATGTTCGTCTTGCCCTTGGTGCGGGGGCCGAGGCTGGCGGGGTCAGGCAGCAGAGCTTTCAAGAACTGGATGGGCACGATCTCCTGACCGTTGTAGTTGATCGGTGTGGTGGAGAGCATGCCCACATCCTCCAGACAACGCATATGGTCAAGGTAGCTCTGTCCGAAAGTCATAAAGAAGCGGATGCGCTTGACATCGGGCAGGTTTTTGCCCAAGGACTCAATTTCCTCGTGATGCAGCAGGTACATATCCTTCTGCCCGACCTGATCGAAGTTGTATTCACGCTTGATGCTCATGGGCGGAATCTCGACCCACTTGCCGTTCTCCATGTAGCTGCCGGGAGCGGAGACTTCGCGCAGGTTGATTTCGGGGTTAAAGTTGGTGGCAAAGGCGTAGCCGTGGTCGCCGCCGTTGCAGTCGAGAATGTCGATCGTGTCAATAGAGTCGAACTCATGTTTGGCGGCGTAGGCGCAGTAGGCCTGCGTCACACCCGGGTCAAAGCCACAGCCCAGCAGCGCAGTCAGGCCGGCATCCTCAAACTTTTTCTTGTAGGCCCACTGCCAGCTGTAATCGAAGTAGGCGGAAAAGCCTTCCTCCTTGCAGCGCTTCTCGTAGATGGCACGCCAGGTGGGGTCGTCGGTGTTTTCGGGTTCGTAGTTGGCGGTGTCCATGTAGTTGACGCCGCAGGCAAGGCAGGCGTCCATGATAGTTAGATCCTGATACGGCAGGGCAATGTTCATAACGAGGTCAGGCTTGTAGCTGTTGATGAGGTCGCACAGCTGCTGTACGTCGTCGGCATCGACCTGCGCGGTGGTGATTTTGGTCTGGGTGGTGGGTGCCAGCTTGGCGGCCAGCGCGTCGCACTTGGATTTGGTGCGGCTGGCGATGCACAGCTCTGTGAAGACATCGCTGACCTGACAGCACTTGGAGATGGCGACGCTTGCCACGCCGCCGCAGCCGATAACAAGAACTTTGCTCATGATAGAACTCCTTTATGTTTGAATTTATAACAGATTTTTATTTTTCCAGTGCCAGCAGCAGCTCCCGCAGCACCTTGCAGGCCATAGCCGTGGAAACGCCGCTCTGGTCGAGCATGGGAGCCAGCTCGTTGACGTCCGCGCCAATGATGTTCGCTTTCGTCACGGTGCGGATGGCCCCAAGCAGCTGCAAAAAGCTGACGCCGCCCGCCTCGGGCGTGCCTGTGCCGGGGAAGGCCGACGGGTCAAGGCAGTCGAGGTCAATCGTCAGATAGACCGGCACATCAGCCTGGCACAGCCAGTCGGTCAGCTCGGCCAGCCCGGTAAAGTCGAACTTGTGCATATCGGTGTGCCGCGCGGCGAACTGAAATTCCTCCCGTTCACCGCTGCGGATGCAGAACTGGTGGATGCGCCCGTCGCCGACCAAATCATGACAGCGGCGCAGCACGCAGGCGTGGCTCAGCTGTGCGCCGAGGTAATCGTCCCGCAGATCGGCGTGGGCGTCAAAATGGACGATGTGCAGATCGGGATATTTGCGCACGGCTGCGCGCACGGCACCCAGGGTCACAAGATGCTCGCCGCCGAGCAGAAGCGGCAGCTTGCCGTCCCGCAGGATCTCCGCCGCGCGGGATTCGATGTCCACCAGGGCGCTCTCGCTTGAGCCGAAGCACAGCTCCAAATCACCGCTGTCAAAGACGCTGCCGTCCGTCAGGTCCTTGTCCTGATAGGGGCTGTAGGTTTCCAGCCCGTAGCTTTCGTGCCGCATGGCAGCGGGGCCGAACCGCGCGCCGGGACGGTAGCTGGTGGTGGAATCAAACGGTGCACCGTATAAAACAATGCTTGCCGTGCGGTAGCTGCTGTCGCAGCCGATGAAATTTTCAACATTGCGATGCAGCATCAGTGTTCCTCCACTTCGCGCAGCATTTCCTCCAGAAACGCCGGCAGGTAAAATGCACCGACATGCAGCCGGGTCGTGTAATAGCGGGTGCGCATGTTCAGCGCATTCCACGCATCGGCGTCCATATCGTTGATGGGATGATATTTTTTGCTGGCAAAGCCGAACAGCCAGTAGCCCGCCGCAAAGGTAGGGATGTGTGCCTGATACACCTTGCTGATCGGGAAGGTGCTGGCGATGCGCTTGTGGCTGCGCTGCATGGCGGTCGCGTCCTCAGCATAGAAGGGGCTGCCCTGCTGGTTGACCATGATGCCGTCCGCGCGCAGCGCGTTGAAGCAGTTGCCGTAAAACTCGCGGGTGAACAACCCCTCCGACGGGCCGAACGGGTCGGAGGAATCCACGATGATGAGGTCGTACTCTTCCTCGCACTTGCGGATAAATTTCAGCGCGTTCTCGTAATAAATGTGTACGCGGCGGTCGTCCATGCGGCAGGCGTTGCCGGGCAGATAGGCACGGCAGGCTTCGATGACCTGCGGGTCCATCTCCACAAGGTCGATGCGCTCCACGCGGTCGTAGCGGGTCAGTTCCCGCACTACACCGCCGTCGCCTGCGCCGATAACAAGAATGTCCTTGGCGTTTTTGTGTACCGACATCGGCACATGGGTAATCATCTCGTCGTAGATGAACTCGTCGCGCTCGGTCAACATGACGTTGCCGTCCAGCGTCAGCACGCGGCCAAACTCCGGTGTCTCAAAAATGTCGATGCGCTGGTAGTCGCTCTGCTTGGAGTAAAGCTGGCGGTTGACCCGGATGCTGTGCTTGACATCAGGGGTGTGAAATTCCGAAAACCACATTTCCATACTGCAAACCTCCCTGTCAAGCCAGCACATTCAGGCGCAGAATGTCCGGGTCCTCGGGGCCGGTCATGCTGCAGCCCTTGGCCTTGGCATACTCAATATAATCCAAGATCTGCGCGGTGATGCGCTCGCCCGGGGCAAGGATCGGGATGCCCGGGGGATAGCACATGACGAACTCGCTGCAGACCATGCCCTCTGTCTCACGCAGGGGCAGGCTCTTTTTGGGGGCGTAAAATGCTTTCTGCGGGCTGGCGGCAACTTCGGGGTCAATGTACTCCTGACTCAGAAGTCCCGCACCGTCGGTGTGATAACGGCGCTTGATCTCGGCCAGTGCGCTGACAAGGCGCTCGACCTCCTGTGGGCGGTCGCCGATGGAGAGATACGCGAGAATGTTGCCGATGTCGCCGAACTCGATCTGAATGTCGTATTCGTCGCGCAGAATGTCGTAAACCTCGATGCCCGCAAGTCCGATGTCCAGCGTGTGGACGCTGAGTTTTGTCGTATCAAAGTCAAAAACGGAGTTTCCGTTGCACAGTTCTTTGCCAAAAGCATAATACCCGCCCACAGCGTTGATTTCCTCGCGCGCGTACTCGGCCATGTCGGCCACCTGATGGAACACCTGCCGGCCCCGCAGTGCCAGATTGCGGCGGGAAATGTCAAGGCTCGACATCAGAAGATAGCTGCCGGAGGTCGTCTGGGTCAGGTTGATGATCTGTCGCACATAGCCCGCGTGGACGTTGGGGCCGGTCAGCAGCAGGCTGGATTGGGTCAGGCTGCCGCCACTCTTGTGCATCGAGACGGAGGCCATATCCGCGCCCGCCGCCATAGCCGAGACCGGCAGCCCGCCGCCGAAATAAAAATGCGTGCCGTGGGCTTCGTCCGCAAGGCAGAGCATCCCGGCGTCATGCGCCATCCGCACAATGGCGCGCAGATCGCTGCAGATGCCGTAGTAGGTGGGGTTATTAACCAGCACCGCCACGGCGTTGGGGTGCTCGGCAATGGCCTTGGCCACCTGCTCACGCTTCATGCCCAGACTGATGCCGAGGCGGTTGTCCACCTCCGGGTTGACGTAGACCGGCACCGCGCCGCAGAGCACCAGCGCGTTCAGCACGCTGCGGTGGACATTGCGTGGCAGGATGATTTCATCCCCGCGCTTGCAGGCCGTCAGCACCATGCTCTGCACCGAGCTCGTTGTGCCGCCCACCATCAAAAAGGCGTGTGCCGCGCCAAACGCATCGGCGGCCAGCTCCTCGGCTTCGCGGATGACCGAAACCGGGTGGCAGAGATTGTCCAGCGGCTTCATGCTGTTGACATCCACACCAACGCACTGCTGGCCCAAAAACGCGGTCAGCTCCGGATTGCCGCGCCCGCGCTTGTGCCCCGGCACGTCAAAGGGAACAACGCGCATCCTGCGGAAATTTTCGAGCGCTTCATGGATGGGTGCGCGGCGCTGATCCAGCCGGGTGCGCTTTGCTTCTCCGTTCATTTTTACCTCCGTTCGCGATCCCTTTGCAAAACAAAAAACGCAAGCCATGCACAGATGTGCAGACTTGCGTTTGAATTCAGCATATTGGGACACAGGCCGATTATCCCCCCGATACCTCACCGAGAGAACGTCCTGCATGATTCAAAAAGGCTGAGCGTGTCAGAGTCTATATAGCAATCTTACTTTTACTACTCTTTATTGACCGTTTCACAAGTCTGCACGCCAAAACGTGCAATTTCATGGCTGTAAAGGAACCAACTTATAAAATTTGAGCTTTTAACTCAATCAATAAGGCAACCCAAAGTTGCCGATCGGCAGTGGACCCGGCTGTCCGTATGGCCTTAGCCCCTGACGGGCGGTCCGTAGGTAAATTGCTTTGAAAAACTCTTACAAACTCGATTCGTCTTTCAAAATCGAGACAAAGTATAGCATAGGGAAATCGTGCTGTCAATATTTTGATGAAAAAATTTCTACGATTAAAAAGTTGTACTCTTATGTCACCAACAAAAACCGAGTTGGTTCACAAAACAGGGGCAGTAAAAACGCCCCGGAAAAAGAAAGTGAGGATACAAAAATGAAGTACGAAATCGTAGGTATCGAACACGCAGTTGGCGATTTTACTCCCACTACGGGCAAAAACGCGAACACCGTCCAGCACTATGACGTGTATCGTCTGCACACGCTGAAAAACAGCAAGGACGCATACGGTCAGATTACGACCGTCGTTCGCGCAACGCCTGACCAGATGGGCCAGATTATCGCTGACCTCAGCGGCAATATCGCAGACGTTCCCGGTCATATCCTCGACATGGAAGTCCGCAACAGCTTCGACAAAATCAACCTCACCGACTACGAGGTTGTAGAGTAATGAAGCCTGCCCCACCACCAGTCGTTCGACCACCACCAGAATAACTGCCCGTGGGGCGGTGAATATAGCTGCTCTTTCCTCCGTAAGGACGGCTATCTTCACCACCCCACTGATTTTGCCAAACTTCGGTTTGACATTCCACGGGTGCTACGCCCGTGGAATGTCAAATGTCATGTCAAAACAAAAAGGTGGTACACAATGCTCCGATTCAAATGCTGGTATTATGATCAGGCGATTCAGAACGGCAGCGAGGATCGGATCAAGAGCCTGCTTCCAGACCATCTGCCGGATGATATTCAGCTCCTCTATGACCATGCACATCAATAAAAAGAACGTCTCAGCCAATGTTCAGACAGACATCGGCTGAGACGCTTGTTATAAAAGATTACTCAATTTTTCGATCATACAGCAGTGCTGCAATCAGCATAGTGGTCGTCTGCCACATACAGGCTGGAGTGCCGGCCATTGTGAAATGGGAAGAGGGCCATGCCGTAATGGTTGGCCTCCATACCGTACGGGCAATATCATAGGGGCCTTTGCCCTCAATGGTCAGTTGGAAGATGCGTCGCACCACGGCAGCCGCTTCCTCGTCAATCAGCCAGTGGTATTTGTTCTCCGGGTCTTTCTTATAGCCATAGATGGCACAGTTGGTGGTAAACTGTTCCTGTTTCGTTTGTCCATAGGCTTCCTCCTTGCGTGATTGGTTGGTTTTTGATATAATGTGTTTAGTTTCGTTAGCTGTAAGCCAACCGTGTCTTTCTGTTTGTTTTCCATGTTCTTTTTCTCCTTTCTGTCCTTTGTGTTTTATGACAGTAACCTTAGTAACTCGCGTTTAGATTACCCTTTCACTAATAGGAGAAAACTGGGTGTAAATCGGAACTGTTTTTTAAAAAAAGAAAAACATTTTTTCGGGAGTGAAGCTATCGTGGAACCATGGGAGCATAATCTAAACAAAGTGAGGTGCACAAACCTATGAAACGTGTTGCCGCTGCCCTTACCGCTGCTGCGGCAGCAGGCCTGGGCGCTGCCTATGGCATCTACCACCTGGCTTTTTTCCAGCGGCCGAAGCTGGATATTCCCACGGCAGAGGAATGGGCGCAGGGTTCTCGCTTTTTGCCGCAGATCCGCGAAAACGTGGAGTTTGTGGACAGCCTGCCCTGCGACTATGTACATATCACCGCCGATGACGGCACTTCGCTGTCGGCTCGGTACTGCCACGAGGCCGACGACGCGCCAATCGCCATCATCATGCACGGCTACCGTGCCACTGCGATGCGCGACACGATGGGGCTGATCGTGCTATGCAAAAAGCTGGGCTACAACCTGCTGATGCCGGACCAGCGTGCCCACGGGCGCAGTGATAGCTACACCATCACCATGGGCGCGCAGGAGCGCTACGATGCCCGCGCCTGGTCGTACTGGGCTTCAGTGCGGTCCAGCGGCAAGGTTCCCATCTTTTTAATGGGCGTCTCGATGGGCGCAGCCACCGTTCTGCTGGCCAGCGGGCTGGACCTTCCGGACAGCGTTCACGGCATCATCGCGGATTGCGGCTACTCCAGCATCCGGGACATCTGCCGCACCTGTCTGCCCAAGTATCTGCCGCACGTGCCGGTGGGACCGGGCTATGCCGTCGGCAAAGCTGGTGCCAAGATCTTCGGCCGCTTTGACCCCGATACCGTGGATTGCCGCAAGGCCGTGGCGCAAAGCAAGGTTCCGATTCTCTTCATCCACGGCAGCGCGGACGACTTTGTGCCCTGCAGCATGAGCCGCGAAAACTACGACGCTTGCGCCAGCGAGAAAGAGCTGCTCGTCATTCCCGGTGCCACCCACGCCATGTCCTACTACTACGACACACCCGCCTACACCAAGGCCGTGACCGACTTTTTGAAAAAGCACATCTAAAACCAAAATTCAAAACGCTCCCTGCAGGCAGGACCGCATCGCATGCACAGGTCCGCCGCCGGGAGCGTTTTTATTTCAATCGCTCAGGCTGCAAAAGGGGAGTGGTCACTATTTTTCCAAATACTCCATCATACCGTCCAATTTTTGCTGCATTTCCTTGTAACCGCGGATGTAGAGTTCCGTCAGCTTCTCGGTACTGCCCTCGAAGCGGCCGATGCCTACCGGCTCATCGGGGCGGATAACGCAGATGCGTCCCTCGTCTTCCAGCGCATCGATCTGGTCCAGCAAAGCGTTGTAGCGCATCTCCTGGGTCAGCAGTGTGGCCAAGAACAACGGTTTATCGCCATAAAAATCATCATACAGGTCCACCATGCGCTGGCTGGGCTGCTTTTTTCGGAAACCCTTCTCCCGCGTGGCCACGATGACGATCTTGTCAAAGCCCTGGCGCAGCGCCCAGTTGATGGGGATGGGGCAGGCGCAGCCGCCGTCCAGGTAGCTGTGGCCGTCGATCTTGACCGGCACCGATGCCAGCGGCAAACTGGCCGAAGCCTTGACCGCCTGCTTAAAGTCCAAACCTGGCTGGTCTTTTTCAAAGTAGACTGCCTTGCCGGTCTCCACGCAAGTGGCCACGGCAAACATTCGCTGGCCGCCGTTTTTAAACATATCCTCGTCAAAGGGGACTTCCTTTTCAATGTCATTCAGCAAAAAGTTCAAGCCGAACAAGCTGCCGCCTTTCACTGCCGCCAGCGGGCCAAAGTACCGCCGGTCGTGGCGGTAGCGCAGGTTGATGCTGGCCGCGCGGCCAGGCTGGTGGGCCACATAGTTATAGGCGTTCAGTGCCCCGGCCGACACCCCCGCCACGGCGGGGAAGTACAGGTCATGCTCCATCAAAATATCCAGCGCACCGGCGGTATACAGCCCGCGCAGCGAGCCACCCTCCAGCAAAATCAACGAATTTTCCGGCAGTTTTGTGTTCATAAGCGCACCCTCCATTTATACAAATTATTGTAGCGCGGGGCGGCGGGTATCGCAAGCGAAAGCTGTTGTACAAAACCCAAAAAATGTGGTAAAATGCAGGCAAAGTATTGCTGCCAACAAAAGGAGTCCCTTATGATCGAACTGCACGCCGAAGCTCCCAAAATTATCGTCCCGCTGTTTGCCCGCACTCTGACGGAGCTGACCGCCCAGGCCGCCGCTGCGCAGCGTGCCGACGCCGCTGACTTGGTGGAGCTGCGCCTGGACCCGCTGTCCCGGCAGGATTGGCCGACGGCTTTGGCCCAGGTGCGCGCCGCCATAACGAAACCGCTCATCGTGACCATCCGCACAGCGCGGGAGGGCGGTGAAGTCGACCTGACCCCCACCGAGTACGGCGAAGCCTGCCAGGCACTTTTGGCGCAGGGCAGTGCAGACGCACTGGACATTGAATGGCTGGCGGACAAGACCCTGACCGAGGAGCTGCGGGACGCCTCCCACCGGGCGGGTGTTTCGGCGCTGTTCAGCGAGCACCACTTTGGTTCCACGCCCGACACAGGCGTCATGACTGACACACTGGTGGGCATGCTGGATCTGGGCGCAGACGTTGCCAAGCTGGCCGTCATGCCCCACAACTGCGCCGACGCCGCCCGCCTGCTGTTGGCTACGGCTCAGGCGGCCGCCCAGCGCCCGGGCAAAGCCCTTATTACTATGAGTATGGGCCGCGACGGCGCCGTGACCCGCTACTGCGGCGGCGCGTTTGGCAGCGCGGCCACTTTTGGCACGCTGTCCGCCGCCAGCGCCCCCGGCCAGCCGCCGGTGACCCTGCTGAAAGAAAAGCTGATTTTAGGCGAAGATTTATGAAATACCGTGCATTTTTACCGGCTCTGGCCCTTCTTTTGCTGACGGCCTGCGGCAAAGCGGAGCTGACCGGCATCAGCCTACAGCCGGTCACCGTGCAGGCCGGGGAAACCGCCGAAGCCGCCGTGCAGTACGAGACCGCGGGAAAAGCTTCAGACACCGCGATCCAAACTGCGGTGGATGCCAATCACTGGACCTGGCAAACTGGGGACGAGAACATTGCCACCGTGAACAGCCAGGGCGTCGTCACTGGGCTGCACGGCGGTGAGACCACCCTGACCCTGACGGACGCCAGCGGCGACCTGACCGCCAGCTGCACCGTGCAGGTGACCAACCCGCTGCGGGAGCTTATTCTAAACGACATTGTGCTGTACCTTGACGAGCGCACCGAGATCGTTTTGGATTATGACGGCACCGAGCGAATCTCCCATTATCCGTCCAGCCATGCCAGCATCCTCTGCCGCTTTGTGCCGGAGGATGCCACCGGCCGCGAGCCGGTGACCTACCAAATCGCGGATGAAAGCATCGCCAAGCTGGACGGGCAGTGGCTGGTGCCGGTGGCCTACGGGACCACGACTCTGACCGCCACATGCAGTGGCAAGACGGCCACCGCCACGGTCACTGTGGTGCGCATCCCGGAGGAGATTCATCTAAACATTAAGGAGATTCGGCTGAAGCCAGGGGAGACCGTCCAGCTTTCGGCGGAGTTTGAGCCGGCCGACGCGGACCTGTACACGGCCCTGCGCTGGACCACCGACACCCGGAGCGTTGCCACCGTAGACGAAAACGGCCTGGTAACCGCGGTCGGCCCCGGATACACCTACATCCGGGCGACCTCCACCCTGAGCGACTACCCGGAAGGGTATTGCGACGTCACGGTGGAGAACGGGGAATAATATTGATAAAAAGGGGCTGCACCACACCCGGTGCATCTCCCTTTTTTATATATGAGTATTTACTAAAACTGTAAGTATCGAAGTTCCTGTTGCTAATTATAAAAAAGCACACGCTAAAATGTTCCATGTGGAACATTTTGCGGCCCACTTTTCTATTAAACATAATTGCCGTAAACTAGGCTTTATGTTATGATAAAGATAACTTTCGTGCTATGAGGTGACCGCTATGACCGCTGCGCAGCAACAACAAGCCGCAAAGAATTTTGCCGCCTACTGGAAAGGCAAAGGCTACGAAAAAGGCGAGAGCCAACCTTTTTGGCTGTCGCTTCTTCGGGATGTGTACGGGGTCGAACACCCTGAGCAGTTTATCCAGTTTGAGGAGCAGGTCCACCTCGATCACACCAGCTTTATTGATGGCACCATTCCCGCCACCCATGTTCTGATCGAACAAAAAGGCATGGGCAAGGATCTGAACAAGCCCATTAAACAATCCGATGGGGCACTGCTGACACCTTTCGAGCAGGCAAAGCGGTATATTCTGGAACTGCCTGTATCGCAGCATCCGCGCTGGGTGGTAACGTGCAATTTCAGTACCTTCTATGTGTACGATATGGAGCGCCCCCACGGCGAGCCTGAAATCATCGAACTTGCAAATCTGGAAAAAGAATACTATCGGCTGCAATTCCTTGTCGATGCCGGAAACGAACACCTCAAACGGGAGATGGAAGTTTCCATAGCGGCAGGTGAAATTGTCGGCTTGCTGTATGATGCCTTTTACAAGCAGTACGCAAACCCGGAATCCGAACATTCGCTGAAAAGCCTGAACAAACTGTGCGTTCGCTTGGTATTTTGCCTGTATGCCGAGGATGCCGGGATTTTTGGGCATCACGGTATGTTCCACGACTACCTCAAGGGTTTTGACACGCGCGGACTGCGCAAAGGGCTGGTAGATTTGTTCCGCGTGCTGGACACCAAGCCGCAAGACCGCGACCCCTATCTGCAGGACGATAACCCGGAGTTGGCCGCGTTCCCTTATGTCAACGGCGGCTTGTTCAGTGATGAAAATATAGAGATACCGCCCTTTACCGATGAAATCCGCAATTTGCTGCTGAACAAAGCCAGCGAGGATTTCAACTGGTCGGAAATCAGCCCCACGATTTTCGGCGCGGTGTTTGAAAGCACCCTGAACCCCGAAACCCGCCGCAGCGGCGGTATGCACTATACCAGCATTGAAAATATCCACAAGGTTATTGACCCGCTGTTTTTGGACGAACTAAAGGGCGAGCTTGACGAAATTTGCGCCAATCCCGTGGAACGAACCAGAACGGCAAAACTGCGGGTGTTCCAACGCAAGCTGGCATCGCTCACATTCTTAGACCCCGCGTGCGGCAGCGGAAACTTTTTGACCGAAACCTATTTGAGCCTGCGCCGCTTGGAAAACAAGGTTTTGGTGGAACTCTCCCACGGTCAGGTCACGATGTATTCCGCCAGCGAAAGCCCGATACAGGTTTCCATCAGCCAGTTTTACGGCATCGAAATCAATGACTTTGCCGTGACAGTTGCGAAAACAGCGCTCTGGATTGCGGAAAGCCAGATGATGAAAGAAACGGAGAAAATCCTGCTCGTCCCGCTCGAATTTCTGCCGTTGAAAACCAATGCCTACATTGTAGAGGGCAACGCCCTGCGGGTGGATTGGGAAAGTGTGGTTTCTAAAGGTAACCTGCACTATATTATGGGAAATCCGCCGTTTATTGGCTATTCTTTGCAGAGCAAGGAACAAAAAAGCGATATTCTTTCCATTTATGTAGATGAAAAAGGCAAACCATATAAAACTGCGGGCAAAATTGACTATGTGGCAGGGTGGTACTATAAGGCTGCCAAACTGATGCAGAATACTCCGATACGCACGGCCTTTGTTTCGACGAACTCTATCACACAGGGCGAACAGGTTGCGGGCGTTTGGAAACCGCTCTATGACCAATTTGGAATACACATTGATTTTGCACATCGGACGTTCCGCTGGGATAGTGAGGCAAGCTTAAAAGCCCAGGTGCATTGTGTGATAGTCGGGTTTAGCTGTACACCAATCCCTGCGGCAAGGTGGTTGTTTGATAATGGCAGTGTTCAAGCGGTTGAGAATATAAATGCATACTTGATGGCAGCGCCTAATGTGTTTGTTGAAAGTAGAAAAAAGCCTATCTGCAAAACGTATGAAATGACTTCTGGTAATAGACCTGCTGATGGCGGCAATCTCATAATTGAAGAAAAGGACTACGATACATTTATAAAATCGGAACCAAAAGCTTTACCATATATTAAAAGACTTAGTGGTGCAACTGAATTTATAAACAATAAAAAAAGGTGGTGTCTTTGGTTGGTTGGCGTTTCACCCGCAACACTTTCACAAATGCCTTTGGTAATGAAACGTATAAAGCAATGCCAACAAGACAGACTTTCAGGGGCCGATGACAGAAAGAAGTTAGCTGATACGCCGTGGCTTTTCCGAGAAACTAATGTGCCAGAAACCGCTATTGTAGTTCCGCGACACTCAACAAAAGATAGAAAATATATACCATTTGGCTTTATTGGGAGGGAAATGATTCTTACTGATGCTGCGATGTGTATTCCCAATGCAGGCATTTATGAGTTTGGCATACTTGAATCAAACGTGCATATGGCGTGGATGAGAGCTATTGGCGGACGCATCAAAAGTGATTACCGATACTCTAAGGACATCGTATACAATAACTTTCCGTGGCCTACACCAAACGAACATCAAAAAGTTAGAATTGAACAAACGTCACAAGCCATTTTGGATGCACGCGCTCTCTACCCAGACAGCAGCCTTGCAGACTTGTACGATGAACTGACTATGCCGCCAGAGCTTCGCAAAGCCCATCAGGCCAACGACCGCGCTGTGATGGACGCTTACGGCTTTACAAAGGGTACTGCCGCCCGCACCAGCGAAAGCGCCTGTGTGGCCGAGTTAATGAAACTCTACCAGCAAAAAGCATCGGAACCGGAGAAATAACAGCAAAACGCCCCTGAGTTATAGGCTCGGGGGTGTTTTTAGGTGCAGGACGCGCACTTTCTATTCTTTGAAAGAGGCGGTGTGACCCGTACGGGAATCTCCCGCGCCTTAAAAACGCCCCACTGGGGCGTTTTTGCCCGCCGGACGTGCGGCGGGCGCAGGCTTTTCGATTCCCGTACAGGTCACCAGGTCCGAAGCCTATTAAGAAGTAACAACATAAAGAAAAAAGCTCTGCTTCCTAAGAAGCAGAGCTTTTGGTGACCCGTACGGGAATCGAACCCATGTTACAGCCGTGAAAGGGCCGTGTCTTAACCGCTTGACCAACGGGCCATATAATACAAGATTTCGCTAAAACAGCAAGCAACTTATCGGCTACTATTGCAACCGACCCCCAAGTATTTTAGCGAAATCCTGTATCATGTGGTAGCGGTAACTGGATTTGAACCGGTGACACTTCGGGTATGAACCGAATGCTCTAGCCAACTGAGCTATACCGCCACATTTGTTGAGGTGCACTCGAAAGTGCTTTACTATTATACGAAAAAGCGGGGTCCATGTCAAGTATTTTTCCCGACTTTTTTGAAAAAATACCAAAAAAATTCCCGCATTGCGGCTGCAGTGCGGGAATAAGCGCTTGTTACAAAATTACTTCTTGTTGGGGACCAGCACGGCCTTGCCGCCCATGTAGGGCTGCAGGACTTCGGGGATGGTCACAGTGCCATCGGCCTGCAGATGGTTCTCCAGGAAGGCAATCAGCATACGCGGCGGGGCCACGCAGGTATTGTTCAGGGTATGGGCCAGCTGGGTCTTGCCGTTCTCATCCTTATAGCGGATGTGCAGGCGGCGGGCCTGGGCGTCGCCCAGATTGGAGCAGCTGCAAACCTCAAAGTATTTCTGCTGGCGGGGGCTCCATGCCTCGATGTCGCAGCTCTTGACCTTCAGGTCAGCCAGGTCTCCGGAGCAGCACTCCAGCTGACGGACGGGGATCTCCATAGAGCGGAACAGCTCAACAGAGTTCTTCCACAGCTTGTCGTACCAGGTCATGCTGTCCTCGGGTTTGCAAACAACGATCATCTCCTGCTTCTCAAACTGGTGGATACGGTAGATGCCGCGCTCCTCGATGCCGTGGGCGCCCTTTTCTTTACGGAAGCAGGGGCTGTAGCTGGTCAGGGTCAGGGGCAGCTTCTCGCCATCAATGGTCTGGTCGATGAAACGGCCGATCATGGTATGCTCAGAGGTACCGATCAGGTACAGATCCTCGCCCTCGATCTTGTACATCATGGCATCCATCTCGGGGAAGGACATAACGCCCTTGACCACATCGCCGTGCATCATGAACGGGGGGATGACGTAGGTGAAGCCCTTGTTGATCATGAAGTCGCGGGCGTAGGCCAGCACAGCTTCGTGCAGGCGGGCGATGTCGCCCAGCAGGTAGTAGAAGCCGTTGCCGGAAACGCGGCCGGCGGCATCCAAATCGATACCTTCAAAACTCTCCATGATGTCCACATGGTAGGGGATGGGGTAATCGGGCACAACAGGCTCGCCGAAGCGCTGGACCTCGACGTTGCAGCTGTCATCGGGGCCGATGGGCACGCTGGGGTCTATCATCTGGGGGATCGTGTACATGATTTCCTGGATCTTGGCCTGCAGCTCGGTCTCTTTGGCCTCCAGCTCTTTCAGGCGGTCAGCCTGAGCGGTGACCTGCTTCTTGATTTCCTCGGCCTCGGCTGCCTTGCTGGGGTCCTTCTTGGCCTGGCCCATCAGAGCACCGATCTGCTTGGACAGCTTGTTACGGTTGGCGCGCAGGTCGCTGGCCTCGCCGATGGCAGCGCGGTACTCGGCATCCAGCTTGATGACCTCGTCGACCAGGGGCAGCTTGGCATCCTGAAACTTTTTGCGGATGTTTTCCTTGACTGCCTCCGGATTTTCACGGACAAAACGAATGTCTAACATGATGATTCTCCTCTATATTTTTCTATACTTTATAGAAAACCAGGTTGATTATTCGGCCTCCGGGTCGTAATGGCCCAGCAGATCTGCGAACTTTTGCAGCATTTCATCGCTGTAAAAGTCGATCTTCAGCGAGCCTTTGCCATCTTTGTATTCCACGTGGACCTCACTGCCGGTCACTTCTTTTAGGGCAGCTTCGATCTCCACCGCGCGCTTGGGGCGGCTGAAGGGGTCTGGCTTTGGTTTGGGCGGTTTGGCAGGCTTGGCCAGCTTTTTGCAAAGGGCTTCGGTCTGGCGGACGTTCAGCCCGTTGGCCTCGATTTCCTCGGCCGCCTGCTGCATCAACTCCTGTGTGGGCAGGCCCAGCAGCACTTTGGCGTGCCCGGCACTTAAAATGCCCTCACTGACTTTATGGCGGACCTCCTGCGGCAACGCCAGCAGGCGCAGGCTGTTGGTGACGGAGCTGCGGCTTTTACCCAGCTTTTTGGCGGCCGTTTCCTGCGTCAGGCCGTACTTTTCAATCAGCTGGTGGCAGCCCTCGGCTACCTCGATGGGATTCAGGTCCTCGCGCTGCAGGTTTTCGATCAGCGCCAGGGCTGCGGCTTGTTCGTCCGATACATCCTTGATGATGACCGGCACCTCATCCAGCCCGGCCAGCCGGGCGGCACGCCAGCGGCGCTCGCCCGCAATGATGATGTAGCCAGTGCCCAGCTTTTTGGGGCGTACAGCAATGGGCTGCAGCAGGCCGTTTTCGGTAATGCTGTCGGCCAGCTGGTTCAGCGCATCGTCGTCGAACTGCTTGCGGGGCTGCGCGGGGTCTGGTTCGATCTCCCGCAGCGGCAGGGTAGAGGCAGCCGCATCATCCGATGAGGTCTCGGGCAGGTCGGCAAACAGCAGGTCAAGGCCCTTGCCTAAGCCGCCCATTTTCTTTTTTGCCATCGGCTCACCTCTCGTTCTTGCTTAAAAATTCCCGTGCCAGTTCCATGTAAGCCTCGCAGCCTTTGCCGTTCGGCTCATAGAAATTGATGGGCATGCCGAAGCTCGGTGCCTCAGACAGGCGCACCGAGCGGGGGATGACCGCCTTGAACACCTTGTCCCCGTAGTACTTTTTGACCTGGGCCACCACCTGCATTGTCAGGTTCAGCCGGCCGGAGTACATGGTAAAGAGCACGCCCTCAATGTCCAGATAACGGTTATACTTTTTTCGCACCATTTTTAAGGTGTTCATCAGCTCTGTCAGGCCTTCCAGCGCGTAGTATTCGCACTGCAGGGGGATCAGCACGGTATCGGCGGCGCACAGGCCGTTGATGGTCAGCAGATCCAGCGAAGGCGGGCAATCGATGAAAATATAATCGTACAGCGGCACAATGGGAGCCAGCACGCTACGCAGGCGCATCTCGCGCCGGGGCAGGTTGACCAGCGCCACAGCAGCGCCGGCCAATTGGGTGTTGGAGGGAAGCAGGTCGGCATTATACTCGGTCTTGACGATGGCGTTGCGCACATCGTCGTCCTCGATCAGGCAAGTATAAATGTCGGATTCCAGCTTGTTTTTGGCAATGCCGTAACCGCTGGAAGCGTTGCCCTGGGGGTCGAGGTCTACGACAAGGACCTTTTTGCCCAGTGCTGCCACGCAGGCGCTGAGGTTTACGGCGCTAGTCGTTTTGCCCACGCCTCCTTTCTGGTTTGCTACTGCGATTACCTTTGCCACGCTTTTCCCTCCGTCTTTTTGCATTTTAAGACGGTTTTGTCCGTCTGGATTCTATTATAGCACAAGGAAACACTATAAAAAAGGGGGCAAACGCAAAAAATGCCCTGTAAAATGTTCCACGTGGAACATTTTACAGGGTTTTCTCTATTTTCAGTACTTTATACCTCGGTCGCGTACTCTTTGGCTGGTTCCTGCGGCGGAGTCGTTGGCTGCTGCACAGGGCGGCCGTCACTGCCTACGGGGATGCGCACAATGTACTCTAGGCACCCGTCATGCTTATCACAGTGGGTAGTTGCCTGGATGCCCTTCTGGGTCATCAGGTCAACGGCATGCTGCAGGGTATTTACAAAAAAGCGGACATCCCGCACCATGGGGATGGTGCGGCGGCAGGGGCTGGGGCTGTTGGGGGCGGCCAACATCTGGTCCACCAGTTTGTCCGCCTGCCGCACGCTGAGCTTATCCCGCGCCATCTTTTCCAGTGCCGGGGTACGGCGGCTCTCCGGCAGGCGCAGGGCCGCGCGGGCATGGCGCTCGGTCAGGTGGTTGGCGGTGCAAAGCTGCTGCTGTTCCGGTGTAAGGGTAAGTAAGCGCAGTTTGTTGGCCAGGGCAGGCTGACTTAACCCCAGCCGCCTTGCAGCCTCGGCCTGGGTACAGCCCCACAGGCGGATTACCTCTTTAATGCCGCGGGCAGTATCAAAGGGGTCCAACTGGCTGCGCTGCAAGTTTTCCAACAGACCCAGTGCGGCGGATTCGCTGTCATCGTAGTCCGCCAAAATGGCAGGCACTTTTTCCAGCTTGGCAAGGCGGCAGGCGCGCAGGCGGCGCTCACCCGCAATGAGCTGGTATTTCCGCAGCCCCACCCGCCGCACGCTGATGGGCTGCAGCAGACCATTTTGCAGAATACTGACGGCTAGCGCCGCAATCTCCGGCTCGTCAAAAGCCGTGCGGGCCTGGTAAGGGGACGGTTCGATGCAGTCAACGGGCAGCATGACAATGCGCCCTTGTTTTTGTAGTTCATTCTTAGCCACTTTTGATTCCTCCCTGCGGGTGATTATCACATAAAAAATGCTATGCTTTTCCCTGGGAAAAGCATAGCACGAACTGGAAAAAAGTGGAAGAGAAATCGTTCGCTGGATTTTGGCCCTTTTCGCGGTTTTACAGCGGCTTCTTGGCAATTTTGCCGCCGTTTCTGGGGTAAACGGTCGGAGTCTGCGATATTTTTTCGCACACCACCAGCCCGCGGGCACTGCCATCGGGCAGGGTGAACTGCCGGGTCTCGCGGTATTTACCGCCCAGCTTCTTTAAAGCGTTAACTGCGGCCTTAGCTTCGGCGTCAGCTTCGGGGCCTTTCATGGCGATGAACACGCCGCCGACTTTGACCAGCGGCAGGCAGTATTCACTCAACACCGGCAGGGCTGCCACGGCGCGGGCGCTGGCAATATCGAACTGCTCACGCCAGACTTTGCGGGCGGCTTCCTCGGCGCGTTCCTTGGCGAACTCCACGCCGGTCAGGCCCAGCTCGGCGCAGGCATACTTTAAAAATTCTACACGCTTGCCGGTAGGTTCCATCAAGGTCAGCTCCAGGTCCGGTTTATAAATTTTAGCCACAATACCGGGGAAACCTGCGCCGGTACCCACGTCCACCATCTTGCCCTGCACTTCGGGCTGAGCGGCAAACAGCAGGCTGTCAGTAAAGTGGCGGTCCTCGATGCCCTCGGGGCTGGTGATGGCCGTCAGGTTGACCTTCTCATTATAGCTCACCAAAATTTCAGCGTAGTGATCCAGCTGGTCCAGCTGGGCAGGGGAGAGGCTGATGTTCCACGTGGAACATTTTTCAGCCAGGCGGTTTTTATCGATCATAGTTTAACACTCATTTCTGTTTCAGCAGCACAATGCTCAGCTGGGCCAGGTCGCTGGGGGAGACACCGGGGATGCGCCCGGCCTGGGCCAGCGTGCGGGGGCGGATCTTCTGTAATTTTTCACGGGCTTCCAGCGTGATCATCTCAATGGGGCTGTAATCGAAGTCCTCAGGGATCTTCACATTCTCATGGCGCTGAATGTCCCGGATCAACCGTTCCTCACGGGCGATATAGCCGGCGTAGCGGATCTCGGTCTCGATGCGCTGGGCCATGGCAGGGGTCACACCCTTGCCGCGACCGATGACTTTGGCGATCAGCTCATAGCTGATGTAGGGACGGCGCATCAGTTCCAGCGCCGTGCCGCCGATTTCCCCCAGTTCGGTGTCTTCGGGCGCGGCGGCTTTCAGGTCGGCCAGCCGCACCGTGGTTTTGGCCAGGCGGTCCATCTCGTTCTGCTTGATTTCGCGATCCTTGCAGAATACTGTCCACCGGTCATCCTGTACCAAACCGTACTCCCGGCCGATGGGGGTCAGACGTTCGTCGGCGTTATCCTGCCGCAGGCTCAGGCGGTATTCACTGCGGCTGGTCATCATGCGGTAGGGGTCCATGACACCCTTGGTCACCAGGTCATCCACCAAAGTTCCCAGGTAACTGGTGTGGCGGGCCAGCACCAGCTCATCCTTTTCCAGCGCGTGGCGGGCGGCGTTCAGGCCGGCAAGCAAGCCCTGGGCGGCAGCTTCCTCGTAGCCAGAGGTGCCGTTGAACTGCCCCGCGCCATAAATGCCCGCGACCACCTTGCTTTCCAGCGTAGGCTTTAAGGTGGTGGGGTCGACGCAATCGTACTCGATGGCGTAGGCCGGGCGCATGATTTCCAGATGCTCAAACCCCTTGATGGTACGGTACATGGCATTCTGCACCACCTCTGGCAGGCTGGAAGAAAGGCCCTGCAGGTACATTTCCTCGGTGTCCTCGCCGCAGGGCTCTACAAAAATGGGGTGGCGCTCCTTATCCTTAAAACGCACCACTTTATCCTCAATGGAGGGGCAGTAGCGCGGGCCGACGCCCTGGATGTCTCCGCCGTAGAGCGGCGAACGGTGCAGATTATCCAGAATGACCTTGTGGGTCTCGGGGTTGGTGTAAGCGATGTAGCAATCCACCTTGTTGTGCATCGGCTCTCGCGTTAAAAAGCTGAAAGGCTGCAATTCCTCATCTGGGTCGCCGGGCTGACGCTCCAGCTGGGTAAAGTCGATGCTGCGGCGGTGAACGCGGGCCGGAGTGCCGGTCTTAAACCGGCGCAGCGTAAAGCCCTGCTCCACCAGGCATTTGGTCAGTGCCGTGGCGGCATGGGTGCCGTCGGGACCGCTGTCGTTGTGAGCCTCGCCCACAAAGATGCGCCCGCCCAGCGTGGTGCCGGTGGCGATGACCAGCGCCTTGCAGCTATAGTAGCCGTTTAAATTGGTGATGACGCCGCAGACTTTGCCTTCCTGAATATCCACGGCCACGATCTCTGCCTGATGGATGTCCAGGTTCGGTGTTTTCTCCAGCGCGTGTTTCATCCACATGTGGTAACGCTTGCGGTCGGTCTGCACACGCAGGCTGTGGACGGCAGGGCCCTTGCCCCGGTTCAGCATGCGGCTCTGCAAAAAGGTGGCGTCGGCAGCAATGCCCATCAGACCGCCCAGGGCGTCCACTTCCCGCACTAGGTGCCCCTTGGCGGTACCGCCGATGGACGGGTTGCAGGGCATGTTGCCGATAAAATCCAGCGACAGGGTGAACACAGCGGTCCTGGCCCCTAGTGTCGCTGCCGCGTGGGCAGCCTCGATGCCCGCATGCCCGGCACCGATCACTACCACATCATAACTTCCCAGTTTATCCATACGTTTTTTCCTCTATCATTTACCCACACAAAACGTCTCAAATACTTCCTCTATGGTCGCGTCGCTGGCATCCTCGCCGGTCAGATCGCACAGGGCCTGCAACGCATCGGTCAGGCAGATACCGGTAGCGTCCAGCCCAAAGCCTGCCTGCCGGGCCTTCATCGCTTCGGCAATGGCATCCCGCGCACGGGTGGCGGCCGCCAGCTGGCGGGCACTGCACAACTGCGCTGCTCCGGGGTCCAGCTGGGCTGTGCCCAGCAGTTCGGCCACGGCATCGGTCAAGGGTTGCAAACTGTCAGCCTCTTTGGCGCAAAGGGTGATGACCTTTTTAAAATAGGGCTGCAAGGTCTGGGTCGCGTTCTCCGTGGAATCGGCCAGATCCTCTTTGTTCAAAATTGCCAACGCAGGGCGATTCTGGCAGCGGTGGGCAATTTCTAAATCGGCGTCGGTCAGTGGCTGGGCGGCATCGAACACGGCCAGCACCAGCCCGGCTTCGTCCAGCTTTTTCCAGCTGCGGCGGATGCCCTCGGCTTCGATGGCATCGCCGTCGGCGCCCACGTCCCGCACACCAGCAGTATCAAACAGGTTCAGCCGGATTTCGCCCAGCTGGACGGCCTGCTCCACAATATCGCGGGTAGTACCTGCCACCGGCGTTACGATGGCCCGGTCAAAACCGGCCATCAGGTTCAACAGCGTACTTTTGCCCACGTTGGGGCGGCCCAGCAGCACACAATCCACGCCCCGGCGCAGCACCGCACCGGCACCATAACCACGGATCAGGCTGTCCAGCTCCGCTTTCTGGCCGTCCAGCGTTTTCAGCAGATGCTCATCGGAAAGTTCCGGCACGTCCTCCTCGGGGTAGTCGATCCAGGCGGTCAGGTGGGCGTTCAGGTTTTGCAGCACGGTCTGGATGGCGCCGATGCGTTTTGCCAGCCGCCCATCCAGGGCCGACTTGGCCAGCGCGGCACCCTGGCGGCCGTTGGCGGCGATGACTTCCATCACGGCCTCAGCCTGGGTCAACGACATGCGGCCATGCTCCAGCGCGCGGCGGGTGAACTCACCCGGCCCTGCCGGGGCTGTGCCCGCGGTGATAAGGGCTTCCAGCAAGCCCTCCGCCATAGCGGTACCGCCGTGGACCGAAAGCTCGATGACATCCTCGCCGGTATAGGAGTGGGGGGCGCGGAAGAAGAGGGCGATAGTCTCGTCCATTTCCTGCCCGTGCAGCAGGTAGTGGCCCAGCATGGCGGTGTAGCCCTTGGCCTCGGCCACCTTGCGTCCCACGTGGAGCGGGACGAAGATCTTTTCCACCATGGGGTAGGCGTCCGGCCCTGATACCCGCACCACGGCAATGCCGCCGGTGCCGGGGGGCGTTGCCAGTGCACAGATTGTCTGCTGTAAGCGATCCACTGCGATACCTCCGTGAAGTAAAGTTTCTAACACTTTATCATACCACGAATTTTTTCTTTTTCCTACCTTTTTTCTGCGGTTTTTTGAAAAATAAAAAGCCAAGCTCTTATGTCACCAACAAAAAGCGAGTTGATCCACACAACAGGGGCAAATAAAGCACCCTGGAAATCGCCCGCAAGTACAACGCCGACCTGGCTGCTTTCCTACACAAGGTGCAGGCTGTCCGCCGTGCCGAGGATTATATAACTGCGACGACTGCTGAGTGATTTTCAACAGCTTGTTGAAAACTGACCATTCCTTTCCTATACTGAAAATGCACCTGTGGTGGGGAACTGCCGGGCAGGTACATTTTATAAATTATAGATTAGTTGCTTCTAACTTTTCGCATTTACCAGGATGGGTTTGGATGTCTGCAAAATATGCGATTCTGAAAAAAGCGGCATGAATCATCAATTTCCAAAAGATCATGGCACAGCCCTACAGCAAACTGCTGGAGATATTCAAAACGGCTTCCGCGGTGCCGAAGATCCCGGCGCGCAGGATCCGAATCTTACCTTTGAAACGCAGACGCTCTGCGGCCAGCCGGTGTTGTACGTTAAGCACAAGCAGCCCGTGCAGAAAGTGTGCATCTACGTGGTGGGCAACGACCTGGGGGATGTAGATTTTGATTTTGAGGATTCAGTCATGGAAAATCCCCCTTTCTTCGATTATGGGAAAGGGCGGCAGCACTTTTTGCTGTCGCCCCTTGATTACCCACCAGCAAGGACAGACGGGGCTGTCAACGGTGGGCGCAGCCCATTCACGTGCCGTTGACTGGCTCGGCTGGGTTTGCTAATTATATTTATAGTGTTTCATACGAAACTAACTTAGTAAGTGGAATTCTTAGTTGTTCATGTCTTTCTGAATCCGCAGCTTTTTCATTTCCATAGCCGATTACCAAGATATTGATTGGCTCCAAATTATCGGGCAAATCAAATTCTTTTCGGATAATATCAGGATTAAAGTAGCATACCCATACTGTACCTAGCCCCAATTCGGTTGCTTCTAACATCATGTGGTCTGTCAAGATGGACGCATCAATATCTCCAGTTTGTTTTTTGTCAAATGGACGAACCCATGCCTTGTTATGGTCTGCACATACAATAATGGCAAGAGGAGCACCATAAATATTTGCTCCCTTACTAATTTTTTCTAACCCCTCTTTACTTTCTACTGCGATTAAATGTATCGGCTGTAAATTTGCTGCTGTAGGTGCAACATGAGCAGCTTGTAAAATTTTATCAAGTTTTTCTTTTTCCACTTTTTTGTCGCTATAACTGCGTACAGAATACCGTTTTTTTGCAATCTCAATAAAATTCATCATAGTCAATCCTTTCTTTGTGCTGTATAATTTAATGGACGATTCAATCGTCATACTAATTTTAACATGGTGCAAAAGAATAACAAGATTGCACTTTTAAGGTAGATACTTTCCTCAAAGAAAGTACCTCAAAAGGAGTGAATTTATAAAATGAATTATCAAAAAAATCAATTTAGCTGTCCGGTGGAAGCTACTCTTTTTCTGATTGGTGGAAAATATAAACCTCTAATTCTTTGGCATTTGATAGAAAAACCTCTGCACTACATGGAATTACAACGCTTGATTCCAAAGGCAACGCCGAAAATGCTTTCTCAACAACTTCGTGATTTAGAAGAATGTGGCATGATTCATAGAGAAGTCATTCCAGAAAAGCCGCCTAAAACGCTTTATTCGCTTACTGCTTTCGGAAAGAGTATCATTCCCGTATTAGAGTCTATGTGTAATTGGGGAACAAGTTTTCTTGAAGGATTAGATATTACGCCTCCTTGTTGCTCTAAATTGTAAACAATTTTTTCTCGGAATAGCGGGCTACTGTCTATTAAGTTCTTGTGTGTTACTTTATCGCACATGAGCATTTGCCGCAGGGTTATCCGACCCGTAACCTTCCAGAAGGTTGATGACGCCCCATACCGCCAGACCGGCGCCAAGAGCCATGACCAGAATCTGTCTCCAATTCTCGATCTGCACAGCAGCGATCTGGTCAGCTATACCATATCGGATTGCCCTGTGCTCAGCATGGTGACAACCATGCTGAACGAGGCATTTGCAAAAATTCCAGACGGAACAAACCTCATTCTCCATTCTGATCAGGGCTGGCAGTACCAACATAAACAGTATCAACGGATGCTCCGAGAGAAAGGCATCCGGCAGAGCATGAGCCGGAAAGGGAACTGTCTGGACAATGCTGTGATAGAAAATTTCTTTGGACTGCTCAAGAGCGAACTGCTGTACTTGCAGAAATTTCAGTCCATGGAACACTTCAAGCAGGAACTCGTTGCATATCTGGATTACTACAACAACCGCAGAATCAAGGAAAAACTGAAGGGCTTGCCGCCTGCAATTCACAGACAACAAACCCTTTCGGCTGCTTGAACAATTTTTACTTCAAAATATTGTCTAACTTTTCGGGGTCACTTCAAAGCATCCAACAGGGATTTCGATTTTAGATTTCGTATAGTTTCATGTTTTCCACAACCCTGTTTAAAACTTTTGGGATTGCTTGTTTGCGGGCCGATGACGAACATCGGCCCCTGCAATCAAACCGTAAGATTCTACACAAAAAGGGAGACGCCGTGTTACCGGTGCCTCCCTCTTTTTATTTAGGATAATTAAAAGTTCTTTTTCCTACTTTTCTTGAAAGAAAAGTAGGTTAAAACTCGATCTTGCCGAAGGCGAAATCATCGCCGTCGTGGATGCGCTCTGTGGTCTTGGGGGCCATAGGCTGAGCATTGGGGTCGCGGGGACGATCCGCAAACTCACGGCCCGGCACATTGGAACGGGGGCCGCCGTAGGGGCGGCCGCCATCACGGCGGGGACCACGACCATCGCGATGCGGGCCGCCGATGCGGGGACCGCGGCCGCCGTCACGGCGGGGACCACGACCATCACGACGCGGGCCACGGCTGCCATCGCGGCGGGGACCACGGGTGTTGCGGGCGTTGTCACGATCCGGCAGGTTGGATGCGTTGGGATCGGTGGAGTAAATCACGATGTGGCGGGTAGGTCCTTCGCCCTTGCTCTCGCTGCGCACACCCTCAATATCCGCGATAGCGGTGTGGATGATGTGGCGCTCGTAGGGATTCATCGGCTCCATCTCGTAGTAGCAGCCGGTACGGATCACGCGGTCGGCAATGCGCTTTGCCAGGGCAGAAAGATCATCCTCGCGCTTGTTGCGGTAACCGCCCACATCCAGACCCAGCTTTACGTAGGGGCCTTCCATGCGGTTGATGACCAGGCTGGCCAGGTAGGACAGGCTCTCCATCGTCTCGCCGCGGCGGCCGATCAGGGCACCCATGTGCTCGCCGGTCACGCGCAGGATCGTGGCTTCGCCCTTCTTGACGGCGGTAAAGCTGAATTCCTCCACGCCCATCAGCTTAAAAATGGGGTTCAGGTAATCAACAGCGGCCTGCAGGCGCGGGTCAGCAGCAATATCCAGGGGAACTTCCTCATCGGCAGAAGCGTCTTCCTCAACCGGGGCCTCGGCAGACTCTTCAGCGGCAGGCTCAACAGCCGGGGCAGCTTCCTCTGCGGGGGCGGCGATAGCTTCGACGGAAGCGGGGGCATCCTCCACGGGCTTCACTTCCTCTACTTCCGGCTCCTCGACCTTTACCAGAACTTTTGCGGGGATGGTCTTGAACAGTTTACGGGCAGGGAATTCCAGCACTTCGTAGCTTACGTTGATGTCATCGCGGTCTACGCCCAGGGCCTCGCAGGCAGCCTGTACCGCGGCTTCTACGGTCTTGGCGCTCATTTCAATGCTGCGCATCTTTGTTGCCTCCTCTTATTATTGTTCTTTATTCAACGGGGTGGTCCGTTCATCCTTATGCAGTTCAGCTTCGCGCTTGCGTGCCAGCTCCAGGCGCAGCTTGTTGGCGTCTGCCAGGCTGACTTCTTTGGTAACGGTCTGGCCGTTTTCTTCCACGGTCACGCTGCGCTTTTTCTTTTTCTCGGCACGCTTGGCGGCCAGTTCTTCCTCATACTGCTTCTTGAACTTTTCGGGGCTGTAGATCTTATAGGTCACAAAGCTCTGGCCGATCTGCCAGATGTTGGAAACACTGTAGTAGAAGGAGAAGCCGATGGGGGCGTTAAAGCAGAAGGTAACGAACATCAGGTTGCAGACCAGCATCATGATTTTCATGCTGCCCTGCATCTGGGCGTCCATGCCGGAGAGCTTTTGGGTGATGAAGTAGCTCAGGAACATGGTAACGGTAGCGATGGCCGGGAAGATGGCCAGCGGGGTCAAGGCAAAGCCGGCGATGTCGCAGATATCCAGGCCGAAGAAGGTGGTGTTGAAGTTGGCAATCTCGGCAACCGTGGCAGCCGGAATGATGGACGCATCAATGGAAGCACCGTTGTGGATGGCCTGGATCAGGGCCGTCTGCATGGTGGAGGTGTTAGTGGTTACAAGGCCAATTGCCTCGCAGGCAGCCTTGATAGAAGCATTATCCACGCCGAAGATGTAATGGACAGGGTAATACACAACGCCCAGGAAGCCGAACAGAACCAGGAACGTCAGCAGCATGGGCAGGCAGCCGCCCATGGGGTTATAGCCATGCTCCTGCTGGAGCTTCATCAGCTCCTCCTGCTGTTTCTGAGGGTCGTTTTTGTATTTTTGCTGGATCTCGTTGATCAGGGGCTGGAACACCGACATCTTAGCCGTGGATTTCTGCTGGTGGATTGCCAGCGGGAAAAGCAGCAGCTTCATGATGATGGTGGCGACGATGATCGTCACTGCGTAGTTGCCGATGAAGCTGTACAGCACCTTCATCAGCGGGCCAATCAGGATGGCCAGGAAGTACATAAAGTTCATACTCTATCCATTCTGCCCCGTCTGCGCCCGGGACCTTTTTATTTTTTATGTAGGTCTCTGCCACGCAGAGCAAAGACATGAGAGGCTATTTGGAGCGGGTCAGGTTCCGGTTGGGGTTCACCCATTTTCCTTTTTCCGGCACCGGGTCGTACCCGAATTTTGCCAACGGCTGGCACCTCAATAACCGCCAGACCGTTAAAAGTGTCCCCTTAAAAAAGCCATGCACGGCCAGCGCCTGCATGGCATACTCACTGCAGGTGGGCACAAAGCGGCAATGATGCCCCAGATGCGGGCTGATGTACTTTTTGTACCCTTTCAGCAGGGCGATCAGCAGCCGGGTCATTGCGGGGGCGTCTGGGGAGCAGCCAGGTCCGGCAGACCGGCTTTTGCAAAGAGTTTACCCAGTGTTCTGCTCAGCTGGGTACTCTTGAGCTTCGGCGTCTGGCCGCGCGCTACCAGTATTATATCATATCCGCCGATATTTTGCGAGAGGTGTTCGCAAAGTGCTGCCCGCATTACGCGGCGGGCACGGTTGCGCTGTACAGCGTGACCTACTTTCTTGGTAGCCGTCAGGCCGATGCGGGTATAGCCCAGTCGGTTTTTTGCCACGTACAGCACCACATGGGGGTGCACGTAGCTTTTGCCGCGGCTGTATACCCGATTGAAATGCCAGTTTTTATTTAAAGTGCGATAACGCATGGTAAAAATCCTTTTTTGAAAAAAGGGCTGCTGATATTCCATCAGCAACCCTTTACTTCATTGTTATACCAAAGATCAGACAGTCAGGCTCTTGCGACCCTTAGCACGGCGGCGAGCAATGACCTTGCGGCCGTTCTTGGTAGCCATGCGGTTCAGGAAACCGTGGACGCGGCTGCGCTGACGCTTCTTGGGCTGGAAAGTACGCTTCATTTTTCATTCCTCCTGTTGAAATTCCCAGTATGGGGCTAGTCCAGGCTATTGCCCTACACTGGGGCAGCCTTGCAGACTTAGATTATACGCGATGTATATAGGTTTTGTCAATACTTTTCGGGATATTTTTTCGCAGAAACGCTAAGTTATTGCGGATTTTTTGTTGGTCTACAAGATGTAGTGTACAGCCGGTTTTTTCCCACATAGTCATACGCCGGTCCTTCCTCTCTTGTCTGCGCGTGATTTTTATTTTAAGGGCGGCCGTGCAGTTTTCCACCATGGTTTTTCCACTATCTGTTGAAAACTCGGTTCAGAGCTTGGAATTTTTAAAAAATTTCTACCTTTATATAAAGGGACTGTTGTTTTGGGTTCTGTTTTGTGGTATACTGTATGTGGTATTTTTGCGCCCTGTTGAAAGGGGCGATTTTTAACAGGAAGTGGGGAGTATCGAGATCCATGGATTCCATCAACGACGTATTGAACGCGGCCAAGCAGTATTGCCGTGAACATACTTCCGAGGCGACCTATCAATATTATATCAGCGACATCAAGGCGGTCAGCTTTGAAAATTCCAACACTATCACGCTGGAGATCCGCAATGCGTTTATTTTAAGCATTGTGTCGGACCGCTATGCAACTACGTTGAAGGATGCCTTCAAATCGGTACTTGGCTTTGATGTTGACCTGAAATTCGTTACCCCGAAAGAGGGCGGCGACGAGGAAGGAAAAGAGAAGAAACCCAAGCTGGACGAAAAATCCCTGCCCAGCGGCCGGTATGATTTCACCTTTGAAAACTTCATCAAGGGTCCATCGAACCAGTTTGCCTATGCGGCGGCACAGGCGGTTGCGGCCAACCCGTCCGGCGCGTACAACCCGCTGTTCATCTACGGGCCATCCGGCCTGGGCAAGACCCACTTGCTGAACGCGATCCAGGTGGAGATCAAAAAAAATCACCCGGATTTCAACATTGTGTATGTGGACTGTGAAATGTTCACCAATGAGATCATCACCGCCGTCAAGACGGCCACCACGGAGCAGTTCCGGGACAAGTACCGCAAGGCGGACGTACTGCTGATCGACGATATCCAGTTCCTGGCCGGCAAGGAAAGTACGCAGGAAGAGTTTTTCCACACTTTCAACACCCTGCACAACGACGGTCGTCAGATCGTTATCGCGTCCGATCGCCCGGCAAAGGAGATTAAGAGCCTGGAGGAGCGTCTGCGCACCCGGTTCGAGTGGGGCTTGACAGCCGACATCCAGCCGCCGGATTTTGAGACCCGCGTTGCCATTGTCAAGCGCAAGGCGGAACTTCTCAACCTGGACCTGCCCAACGATGTTGCGGAGTACATCGCCAACCATTTGAAGCAGAACATCCGCCAGCTGGAAGGCGCCGTGAAAAAACTGAATGCTTATTACATGCTGGAAGGCATTGCTCCCTGTATCGGTGTGACGACCACAGCCATCAAGGATACCCTGAACGACAGCCAGCCGATCCCGGTCACGATCGAAAAGATCCTGAATGAGGTCGCCCGCACTTACAATGTGCTGCCTGCGGATATCCGCGGGAAAAAGCGCAACGCAAATGTGAGCGCCGCACGGCAGATGACCATGTATATTATCCGCGAAGTTACCGGCATGAGCATGGAAGCTATCGGCCAGGAATTCCAGCGCGATCATTCCACCGTTGTGTATTCTATTAAAACGATGGAGGAAAATATCTCCCGCGACCAGCACCTGAAAGAAATGTGCAGCGACATCATGAAAAACGTGCGTACCTGATTTTACGGGAGTTTCTGTTACTTTCTTGAAAGAAAGTAAACAAAGAACTTTTAATATTTTATCACCGTTAAGTGGATATATTTTTTTGTTCCTCACATTATCCCCAGTTCACGTGGGCTGCAAGTTATACTCTACATCCTCTTAGTTTCAAATCGATATTAGAGTTTCTTTGGTTCTTTCTTTGCAAAGAAAGAACCACAACTCTTTCCACAAAGTTTTTAGTTATTAACAACGGGTTTTCCAAGAGTCGTGTGGAAAAGTTGAGTTTTCCCAGTTTTCCACAAAAGATTTCACGGCGAAATCTGGAAAATCCAACACTTATTTTCCGCGCAGTGATAATAAACGCGCCATTTTTCCACAGTTTTCACACCCCCTACTACTACTACGATAAAAGATTCTAGTTTATTCTCTACTTTTGCAAACTGAACGGCAAAATTGCAAACAAACTGCCGACCCTTTTGTGGAAAAATGTAACTAAATCAAAAATTTCCCTCTCAAGAGGACTCATTTAAAGTTTCTTTGCTTACTTTCTTTTCAAAGAAAGTAAGTAGAAAGGAATCAATTATGAAATTTGAATGCGAAAAATCCATGCTCGCCTCCGCCATTGAGGGTGTCAGCCGCGCCATCACCAACCGCGCCGCCATCCCCGTGCTGGAAGGCATCTATATGAAAGCCGAAGGATTTAATTTAACTTTGACTGGTTATGATATGGAAATGGGCATCACCACTACCATTGAGTGCAACGTGCTGGTTCCCGGCGAGACCGTGCTGGATGCCAAGCTGCTGGGCTCAATGGTCAGCCGCATGCCCGCCGGCAATGTCCGTATTGAGCTTAACGACGAAGGTCAGGCAAAAATCAGCGGTGGTGTGGCAGAATTTGAAATTCCTGCCCTGAACGCCAGCGATTACCCCAGCCTGCCCGTGACCGGCGCCGATAATACCATGACAATGAAATGCGGCGTCATCCGCGAAATGATCGAAAAGACCATTTATGCCGTCAGCCAAGACGACAAAAAGCCAGCCCACACCGGCGAACTGTTCGTCATTGAACCGGGCAGCCTGACGGTCGTGGCTCTGGACGGCTACCGCCTTGCCATTATCCAGCGCGACGTCGAGTGCACCCGCGACATCCGCATCATCATCCCCAGCAAAACGCTGCAGGAACTGCTCAAGATCATGGGCGGCGCCGACGAGGACGTGAAGATCGATGCCAACCGCCGTTATGTTGTGTTCACCACCAACGGCTACACCATCATGAGCCGCCTGATCGAGGGCGACTTCCTGAACTACGAGAGCGTTATCCCGAAGGATAAGAAAACACGTATCACCGTTGATTGCAAGACCTTTATCGATACGATTGAGCGCGCTTCGCTGATCATCACCGAGCGGCTGAAGAACCCGCTGCGCATCAGCTTTACCGAGAATAAGATTACCGTGCGCTGCCAGACCCCGCTGGGCAAGGTCGTGGACGAGTTTGCCCCCGTGGAGATGACCGGCGACCCCGTGGAGATCGGTTTCAATAACCGCTACCTGCTGGACGCCCTGCGCTACTCCAAGTGCGAGAAGATGGTACTGGAAATCAACGGACCCTTGAGTCCCGTCAAGATTTTGCCGGAAAACGGCAAGGACTTCATCTACCTGGTCCTGCCGGTTCGATTTAAGAATGAAGGCTAACGTATGGAAAAAATTCGTATCAACACGGAGTTTATCAAACTGGATGCCCTGCTGAAATTTGCAGGCCTGTGCGAGACCGGCGGCGAAGCCAAGGAGCTGATCCAGGGCGGCGCGGTCAAGGTCAATGGCGAGGTCTGCACGATGCGCGGCAAAAAGTGTCGCGCCGGTGACACGGTGGAGCTGGAAGGCCAGACCGTGCAGGTCGCGGAGGGCGCGTAATGCGCCTGAACCACCTGACCCTGACCGACCACCGCAATATCAAATACGCCGAGCTGACACCCGACCCTCACCTTACGGTTTTGTGCGGCCCCAACGGCCAGGGCAAGACCAATTTGCTGGAGGCCGTCTGGCTGCTGACCGGCGGCAAAAGCTTCCGCGGGTCCAAAGATGCCGAGCTCATCCGCCGCGGATGCGACTTTTCGGTGATCGAGGGTGAGTTTGAGACCGAGGATTGCGCCAAAACTATCCGTTTAACGGTGGGCAGTAAAGGCAGCCAACGGCCGGGCCGCACCGCGAAACTGAACGGTGTGGATCAGGGCCGCGCGGCTGCCTTGGCCGGGAACTTCCAGGCCGTTGTGTTTGAGCCGGACCTGCTCAGTTTGGTCAAAGGCGGACCGGAAGGCCGGCGGCGGTTTCTGGATTCAGCGCTGTGCCAGGTGTACCGGCCCTATCTGGTGGCGCTGCGGCGCTACACAAGGCTTGTGGCGCAGAAAAACGCGCTGCTGAAAAGCTACGAAATAACGCCCAATGCCGCGCTGCTGCTGGATGCTTATAATGAGCAGCTTGCCCAGTACGGTGGGCAGATCATGGAGCACCGCCGCAAATTTATTGCGGAGCTGGCCCCCATTGCCGCCAAGAATTACAGCGAGATCTCCCACGATGCCGAAGTGCTGCAGCTGAATTACCAGTTGTGTGCCAATAACACCACTGCAGACGCGCTGGCGAAAAAATTGGAATTGGTCAAAAATGCCGAGCTGCGCGCCGGGTTCTGTTTGGCGGGACCACACCGCGAAGATCTGGAAATTAAACTGGATGACCAGCCTGCACGCGTGTTTGGCAGCCAAGGCCAGCAGCGCAGCTGCGTATTGGCCATGAAACTGGCCGAGGCCAGCGTGGTTGGCAGCCTTTTTGGCGAACACCCGGTGCTGCTGCTGGACGATGTGCTCAGCGAGCTGGACGATGAACGCCAGACCTACCTGCTGACCCGTATGGGCGAGCACCAGACCATCGTGACCACCTGCGATACTGCCGCATTTGCACGTACCAATGGTAAAATTGTGATGGTGAAAGCAGGCACCGTGACCGAATAAAAGGGGAGCAGGGCATGTATTTCCATGCAGGGCAGGACTTTGTTTTGAATACCCGGGATGTCATCGGTGTGTTCGATCTGGACACAGCCGGGGCCTCCTGCCGGACAGAAGAATATTTCAGAAGTGCCGAGGATAACGGTGCCGTGGTGGATCTGTGTGCCCCCGGCAGCCTGCCAAAAAGCTTCCTCGTCACCGATTTCCCCGATGAGACCATCTACATCAGCCAGCTTTCGCCCGTAGCCTTAAAAAAACGGGCAGAAAAGGCCGAATTAAAATAAAACTGCTTCCATAGAGGGAAGCAACAGCAGATACCCACCACAACAGGAGGCTATCATTTCATGGCAGAAGAAATCATCACCGAAACCAACCGCGAAACGGCCACAGACCATGCCTACGGCGGTGCGCAAATCCAGGTCCTGGAGGGTCTGGAGGCTGTGCGCAAGCGCCCCGGCATGTATATCGGTTCTACCGGCCCTTCCGGCCTGCATCACCTGGTCTACGAGATCGTCGATAACGCCATCGACGAAGCCCTGGCTGGGTACTGCACCCATATCGAAGTAACGATCAAACCCGGTAATATCATCGAAGTTTCCGATAATGGCCGCGGCATCCCCGTGGACATCCAGCCCAAGCTGGGCATCCCGGCCGTCACAGTCGTATATACCGTGCTGCACGCCGGCGGTAAGTTCGGCGGCGAGGATTCCGGCTATAAGGTGGCTGGCGGTCTGCACGGCGTCGGTGCGTCGGTCGTTAATGCACTGTCTGAGTGGCTAACCGTCCGTGTCCGCCGCGATGGTGCCGAGTATGAGCAGAGCTTTAAGCGCGGCAAACCCGATGGTGATCTGAAAAAGATCGGCGCGGCAGCCTCCACCGGTACTACGGTCACCTTCAAACCGGACCCGGAAATGTTCCAGGAAACAACGCTGTATCGTTACGAAACGCTGCTCAAGCGCCTGCGGGAAGAAGCCTTCCTGAACGCCGGTGTCCGCATCACCCTGACAGATGAGCGTCCCGAGAGTGACCGCCCACAGGAGGAAAGGAGCGAAGGAAACGAGGTCCGCACCGAGACCATGTGCTACGAGGGCGGCATCCGTTCCTTCGTCAGCTACCTGTGCGAGCGCCGCGATCTCACCCCGCTGACCCCGCAGGTCATGTATATGAAGGGCGAGGGCCAGGGCGCCGTGGCCGAGGTGGCTTTGCAGTATTACGATAACAGCTATAATGAACTGCTGCTTAGTTTTGCCAATAACGTGCATACGCCTGAGGGCGGCACCCACGAGGAAGGCTTTAAGCTGGCCCTGACCCGTGTGCTGAACGAGTACGGCCGCGCTAAAGGCATCCTGAAAGATAAGGACGAGAATCTTTCCGGCCCCGATGCCCGCGAGGGTATCATTGCCATCATCAGTGTCAAGCTGCAGGAGGCTCAGTTCGAGGGCCAGACCAAGGCCAAGCTGGGCAATACTTTCATCAAGGGTCTGGTCAGCAATGTGGTCTACAAGGCCCTGACCGAGTACTTTGAGGAAAACCCCGCTGTTGCCAAGGCAATTCTGGAAAAGGCCACCCAAGCAGCCCGTGCCCGTGCCGCCGCCAAAAAGGCCCGTGAACTGGTCCGCCGCAAGAGCGCGCTGGAATCCAACCGCATGCCCGGCAAGTTGGCCGACTGCCATGAAAAAGATCCCAGCAAGACCGAACTCTTCATTGTGGAGGGCGATTCTGCAGGCGGCTCGGCCAAGATGGGCCGAGACTCCAACATTCAGGCCATCCTGCCGCTTTGGGGCAAGATGCTGAACGTCGAAAAAGCCCGCGCCGACCGTATTTACGGCAACGATAAGCTGATGCCCGTGGTCACGGCTCTGGGCACCGGTATTGGCGATGAATTTGATATTTCCAAGGTACGTTACCATAAAATCTTTATTATGGCCGATGCCGATGTTGACGGCTCCCATATCTGCACCCTGATGCTGACCTTCTTCTTCCGCTATATGCGGCCGCTGATCGACAACGGTTACGTCTACGTGGCCCAGCCGCCGCTGTTCAAGCTGCAGAAAGGCCAGACCGTCAAGTATGCCTATAATGACGATGAAATGAAGATTTTGAGCGCCGAAATGCCCGGCGCCAAGGTCAACCGCTACAAAGGCTTGGGCGAGATGAACCCCGACCAGCTGTGGGAGACCACCATGAACCCGGATAACCGCGTCATCGTGCAGATCAAGATCGAGGATGCCGAGCGTGCCGACGAAGCTTTCAGCATCCTGATGGGCGAGCAGGTCGAACCCCGCCGCCAGTTCATCGAGAAAAATGCCAAGTACGCGAATCTTGATGTGTAACCTACTTTCTTTGAAAAGAAAGTAGGCAAGAAAATTTTAATTTTCCCGCCGTAAAGTGGTTCTAGAGAGATAGATTAGATATTTAAGGTGATAGAATGGAAGAAAATATCATCATGGTGCCGGGGTCCGGCACCAAGGTCATTGTGCGCGATGTAAAACAGGAGATCGAGACGGCCTTTTTGGACTACTCGATGTCTGTTATCGTTGCGCGCGCATTGCCTGATGTGCGCGATGGCCTGAAACCCGTGCATCGCCGTATCCTGTACACGATGCACGAGCGCGGCAATGATCCGCAGCATCCCTACCGCAAATCCGCCGATACCGTTGGTGCTGTGCTGGGTTCCTACCATCCCCACGGCGACGCCTCCGTCTACGACGCTATGGTCCGTCTGGCCCAGGATTTCAGCCTGCGTTACCCGCTGGTCGATGGCCAGGGCAACTTCGGTTCCGTGGACGGTGACCCCCCGGCTGCTTACCGTTATACTGAGGCCCGCATGTCCAAAATGGCCTGCGAGATGCTGACGGATATTGACAAGGATACCATCGATTGGGACCCCAACTTTGATGAGACCAAAAAGGAACCCCACGTCCTGCCCAGCCGCTTTCCGAACCTGTTGGTCAACGGCAGCCAGGGCATCGCGGTCGGCATGGCTACCAATATTCCGCCCCATAACCTGCGCGAAATCGTCAACGGTATGGTCGCCCTCATCGATGACCCGGAGATCGACCTGGCGGGCCTGATGGAGTACGTCAAAGGCCCCGATTTCCCCACCGGCGGCATCATCATGGGCCGCTCCGGCATCCGTGCCGCTTACGCCACCGGCCGCGGAAAAATAACGCTGCGCGGCCGTGCCGAAATCATCGAAAAGAAAAACGGCCGCTACGAGATCCTCATCAACGAGATCCCGTACATGGTCAACAAGACCCGCCTGATCGAATCCATCGCGGACCTCGTGAAGGATAAGCGCATCGAGGGCATCAGCGACCTGAACGATGAATCTTCCAGCCGTACCGGCATGAAGATCGTCATCGAGATCAAGAAGGATGCCAACCCCCAGGTCGTGCTGAACCAGCTGTACCGTTACACCCAGCTGCAGGACACCGTTGGTGTCATCATGCTGGCGTTGGATGACGGCGTGCCCAAGATCATGAGCCTGAAAACCATGATGGAACGCTATATTGAGTTCCAAATGCAGGTCATCCGCCGCCGCACCGCCTTTGATTTGAAGAAGGCCAAGGAGCGCGAGCATATCCTGGAAGGTCTGCATAAGGCCGTCGACATCGTCGATGAAATCATCGCTACCATCCGCGCCTGCAAGGGCGGCTTTGCCGAGGCCCGTCAGGCTGTGATGGATAACTTCGGCTTTGACGAACTGCAGGCGGATGCCATCGTCAAGCTGCAGTTGGGCCGTCTGGCTGGCCTGGAAATCCTCAAGATCGAGCAGGAATTGGGTGAACTGCGCACCGCCATCGCCGATTATGAGGACATCCTTGCCAACGACGAGCACGTGAAGAACATCGTCAAAACCGACCTGACCACCCTGGCCGACAAGTACGGCGACGAACGCCGCACCTCCATCGAGGCTGTCTCCGGCGAGGTCGACATTGAGGACCTTATCCCCGAGGAGACCTGCGTCTTCACGCTGACCCACGAGGGTTATATCAAGCGTACCACGCTGGACACCTACCAGGCACAGAACCGCGGCGGCCGCGGCGTGCAGGGCATGACCCAAAAGGACGACGACTTTACTGAGGAACTTTTTGTCGGTTCTACGCATGATTATATGCTGTTCATGACCGACCAGGGCCGCGTCTACCGCCTGAAGGGGTACCAGGTACCAGAGGGCAGCCGCACTGCCAAGGGCACCCACATCGTCAACCTGCTGCAATTGCAGGAGGGCGAAAAAGTCACCCTGATGCTGCAACAGGCCGCCGATGTGGACGAGGACAACACCTACGCCACGATGGTCACTAAGATGGGCCTCATTAAGCGCACGCCGCTGTCCCAGTTCCGTAACATTCGCAAAGCGGGTTTGATCGCCATTGCCCTGAACGAGGGCGACAGCCTGGTCTGGAGCCACCTGACCAAGGGCAACGATGAGATCATCGTTGCCACCCACGATGGTGCCGCCATCCACTTTACCGAGAGCGGCGCCCGCGCTATGGGCCGTACCGGCCACGGTGTGCGCGTCATCAAGCTGCGAGAGGGAGACTATGTCATTGGAGCCGGTGTATGCCGCCCGGGTGCCAGCGTGCTGACCATTACTGAAGAAGGCAAGGGACGCCGCAGCCGTATTGACGATTACCGCATCACCAACCGCGGTGGTTTGGGTATCCGTAACTACAACAACGGCGGCGTGGCCGGCATCAAGATCGTGGACGATACAGACGACCTGATTTTGATCAGCCAGAATGGAATCCTCATCCGCATCCATGCAGCTGACATCAACACTCAGAGCCGTTATGGCAGTGGTGTGCGTGTCATGCGCCTGGCTGAGGGTGACAAGGTAGCCGTTGTAGCCCGCGTGGACCGCGACAACGAGGCCGAGACCGCCCAGATCGACAACGAGGGCGAAACCGACCCGACCCCCGAGGAACTGGCCGCCATCGAAGCCGAAGAACTCGCCCAGGAAGCCGCCGAGGAGAGCGCACCGAGCGACGAGGAATAAACGAGGGTTATGTTACTTTCTTTGAAAAGAAAGTAACCAAAGAAACTTTCAATAGAATCACAAAAAAGGACGATGCAGAGGTGAAATCTGCATCGTCCTTTTTATATTTCTGTAAAAGTTTGCAACCCGTTCACGTGATATATGATTAAAGTTTCTTTGCCTACTTTCTTTTCCAAAGAAAGTAGGTTAGTCGTGGCGGATGGCCTCCAGGGCACTGATTTTCACGGCTTTGTTGGCAGGCAGGATGCCAGAGACAAGGCCAATCAAAGTCGCAAACACCAGGGCACCCAGCATCAGCCAGGGTGGGATGATGGAGATGGTCGAACTGGATGCCCCATACCCGCCCATGATGCCGGACAGGTCTATGTACTGGCCAAAGGACGCCATGATCGTGGTCAGGTTGTTCAAAATGAAACTGACCAGCAGGCTAATAAGCACGCCCAGCACGCCGCCAATAAACCCAATGCAGGAACTTTCCATCAGGAACATTGTGCGGATGTTATTGATCTCACAGCCAAGGACCTTCATAACGCCAATTTCCCGGGTGCGCTCGTAAATCGCCATCGTCATGGTATTGATGATGTTGATGGCCGCCACCAGCAGGGAAACAGCCGCTACACCGCCAAAAATCATCTGGCTGCGGAAGACTTGCTTTTGCATGTCCTCCCGCTGCTGGTTCGAGGACCAGGTGCTCTGAAAGCCCAGGTCATGGATGGCTTCTTCCACATCGCCCACATTTTTCAGGTCGTCGACCTTGACGTAAACCTGATCGTAGGAAGAATTGGTGTCCTTGATCTTGGCCATCTTGTTGTAGGCATCCTCGATCACTTTCAGGTTCTGCATGCTCATGATAATGCCGCTTTGGGTCCACCAACCCTTGGAGGCATCCTGCTGCAGCTTGCCCACCACTTCCAATTCCCAGGTCTGGGTCTTGGGGTTGATGTCGTCGCCGTTGGTGATGGTCAAGGTCATTTTGTCCTTGTCGACGTCCACAAATGGCGGCAACTCGTTGCCGTTGGCATCGGTCTGGCCCTGCCAGCGGTAACGCTTGGGGCTGTTATTGCTGCGGCGGCTGTCGTAAAAATTGTAGCCGGTGTACTCACAGACCAGGACCGGGATTTTTTTGGATTGCGCATTGATGACGGTCGTGTCCAGCCACCGGCCGGATTCCAGTGCAAAGCCCATCGGCTCCAGAGCCACAGGATCCAGCGCTGTAATGTTGCCAATGTCCGATACATACCGGCCATTGCGCCCGGCTGAGACCGTGCCCTGCAAATTGTAAGGGTTGGTAAACGGGGTGGCCGCCAGCACGTTGTTCAGCTCACGAATCTGCGTCAGCGCGGCATCGTCCAGCTTGATTGCTTTGCCGTCACTGCCGACAGAAATGCCGCCACCGTAAATTTCGATCTGGGTCAGGTCGCCCCAGCTCTGGATCATCTCGTCGTTGGCCTGGTTCTGGGCAATTCCCAGGGAAATCATCAGCACAACCATGCAGGTGCCAATCACGACACCCACCAGCGTCAGTGCGGTACGACCTTTGCGGCGTAAAAGATTTCGCGCCGAAAGACTGATCTCATCAGATATCTTCATCGCTGTCCTCATCCAAAGCAGCCAGGGCCTTGGCCTTCTTGCGTTTGCGCAGCACCACGACCGCGATAACAGCCACCACAACGCCCACGCAGACTACGATCAGCACCCAGCCCCAAACCGGCATGCCGGTCTGCTGGGGTTCGTCCATATTGGAATCGGGATCCGGCATGTAATCATCGTAGTTCATTTCTTCCGCTGTAGCGGTAAAATCTTTGCTGATGGTGCGCGGGTTGCCGCTGGCATCCTCGTAGTTCAGGGTAATAACGCCGGAGATGTTGCCGGCGGCGTCGGGAGTAATGTCAAAGTCGACGCTGCCCTCGGTGCCGGCATTCAGGTTGCCCAGGTACTGGTAGTTTTCGCCGCCCAGGTTGGTGCCAGTCAGGCGGGCTTCCAGGTTGCCGATGGCGTTTTTGCCTTTGTTGACGTAGCTCAGGGTCACGCTGCCGGTCTCGCCCACCATGATGGATTCGGAGCTTAACTGCAGCTGGCCTACCTCAAAGCGGTCGGGCTGGCTGATAGGCACCGAGATAGCGGTGGTGGAACTGACTGCCTTGCCGGAGATAGCGCCGGTGCCGGTCATGTTCACGGTAATGTCGGCCACTGTGCCGGTAAAACCGGCGGCAGGCAGCACCGAGAAGGTGATATTCTGCATCGACTTGGCCGCCATGCTGCCCACATAGTTGGACAGGCTGCCGTCGCCCAGCGAGATATTCTCCGGCAAGGTCAGCGAGACGATGACGTCGTTCAGTGCCTCGTTGCCGTCGGTGGCGTACAGGCCCAGCGAGAGGGTAAAGGCGGTGCCCGCCGTTACGGCGTCACCATAATTGGAGGTGCGGACGATGAGGTTCGGTGTGGTGGCCTGGTCTTTGTCCACGCACTGGCCCAGCGTTACGCTGAACTGCTGCAGCGGCTTGCTGGTATCCAGATAGCTGAGGTTGATGGGCAGGGTATTGCCGCCGCCGTTGTAGATGACATCGCGGAACAACAGCACATAACTGTAATAATTGTATTGGGGGTCCTTGCGGGTCTGGTCAGGGTCGTCGTTGCTTTCAAACAGCTGACCAATTTCGCCGGTGCCGGTGTAAGTAAAGATGGAAGAATTGATGCGGGCCACAATGTCTTCGGCCTTTACGGCATACCGGGCCGAGGAATGGTCCACCACCTGCAGCACGATGTTGACCTGATCGCCCACGTTTAGCGTGGTGATCTCGCCGCCTGCGGGGGTGGTAACGGTGTAGCCGGTGACATAAACGCCCTGGTTGTCTGTGGTCACGGTCGAAGTATTGCCGCCGTTGTTGATGCCGGAATCAGGGTTACTGTCGTCCGCCCAGACAGACAGGCAGAGCGCTGCCGCCAGCGTAAGTACCATCAACAGGGAAAATAAGCGTTTCAAGGTAAAACCTCCATATATCAGTTACTTTTTTCTTTTGCCGCGTCGCCTCCGATGGACATATCGCCCTGCAGGTCGGCAAACAGTCCTTCACGGTTGCGGGTTTTGGTGGCCTCGTCCTGCACCACGTTGGAGCAGACTTTACCGTCCAAAATGGTCACGACCCGGTCCGCACATTCGGCCAGTTCCGGCTCGTGGGTGACCATGACGAAAGTGACCTGCTGGTTCTTGGTCAGCTCCAGCATGCGGTACAATACCTGCTTACTGGTTTTGGAGTCCAGGTTGCCGGTAGGTTCATCAGCAAAAATGACTTTGGGATTGCTGACAAAGGCACGGGCGATGCCCACACGCTGCTGCTGGCCGCCGCTCATCTCAGTGGGCAGGTGGTTGGCGCGGCCAAGCAGGCCCATGCTTTTCAGTTCCTTGCGGGCCAGCTTTAGGCGGGTCTTTTTGTCGATACCCTTAAACATTAACGGTAATGCGACATTTTCTGCGGCGGTCATCGTGGGCAGCAGGTTGTAGCTCTGGAAGATGAACCCCAGATGCTGCTGCCGGAACTGCGCCAATTCGGTTTCGTTCATGGCGCTGATCTCGTGTTTGCCAATGAAAACTTTGCCGCGGGTGGGCTTTTCCAACCCGGCCAGCTGGTTCAGCAGGGTAGACTTACCACTGCCGGATTGGCCAACGATGCAGCAAAATTCGCCTTTTTCGATCGCAAGGTCTACGTCATTCAGCGCTACAACGCGCTCTTTTCCAACAGCGTAGACTTTGCGCAGTTTTTCGGTTCGTATGATGGGTGCCAAAGATTCGCCCCCTTTTCGTAAGATGTGTCTATTTTACCATAAAACGTAAAAAATAGGAAGATAGCGAGATGTAAAAATTTGAAATATGGACCCGTTTCTTATATAATAATAGGAAAAAGAGGGGAGAGTGTTATCGTGGAGACTATCATCCGTCCTATTGCTCATATAAAAAGTGACTTTACCGATAAATTTGGCATCCCGCGGCAAAGCGGCCTGGTGCCGGAGCTGACCGCCCGCATCGTGTTTGAACCGGAATATCGCGACCCCAACGCGCTGGTGGGGTTGGAAGGCTACAGCCATCTGTGGCTGATCTGGCAGTTCTCGACGGTGGCGGCCGAGTATGCCGCAGGCAAAAGCTGGCGGCCCACCGTGCGCCCGCCCCGACTGGGTGGAAACGCCCGGCGTGGTGTGTTTGCCACCCGCAGCCCTTACCGGCCCAATGCGCTGGGGCTTTCCTGCGTGGAGCTGTCGGGCATCGAGAACGGCGACATTCTGGTAAAAGGGGCCGACCTTTTGGACGGCACGCCGATCTTTGACATCAAGCCCTACCTGCCTTACGTGGATGCCCACCCCGAAGCCCGCGGCGGCTTTACCGAGCAGACGGCTGCTTACGCGCTGGAAGTACAGTGCCCGCAGCCACTTTTGGACAAACTGCCGAAAAATAAGCGGGCCGCTTTGTTAGGTGTGCTGAAAAACGATCCACGCCCGGCCTACCAGCATGACCCGGACCGTGTATATGCCATGGATTTTGGCGGTTACCGGGTGCAGTTTCAGGTCGGTGAGTCTATGTTAACTGTCATTGACATTCAAAAATAAGCATACTTACGATTGATAAAAATATAACAGTCCAGAAAATGTCCCTGCAAAAAGGGTAAAAAAACTGCCATTTGGTGAAAATGGTCAAAATGTACACATCGGACAAAAAAATCTGTGCAATATTCTAAATAAAACCCCTTTACGAATGGGGGCGTTTTTTGGTACAATAAAGCTATGCAAAAGCGTTTATCTATCAGTGCGCCCGGAGCAAACTACAGGTCGCCAAACAGATAAACGTGGGCCCGTGCGGCATGACACCCGCGCGGAAATGCAATACACTCTAATGAAAACGGAGGAAGAAAAATGCCCAGAGCAAAACAGTCTATGGACGGCAATACCGCTGCGGCGCATGTAGCTTATGCATTCACCGATGTGGCTGCCATCTACCCCATCACCCCCTCCAGCCCCATGGCCGACACGGTTGACCAGTGGAGCGCTGCCGGCCTGAAGAACATCTTCGGCAACCAGGTCAAGGTTGTTGAGATGGAGTCCGAGGCCGGTGCTGCCGGTGCCGTGCACGGTTCTCTCGGTACTGGTGCTATCACCACCACCTTCACCGCCTCTCAGGGCCTGCTGCTGATGATCCCCAACATGTACAAGATCGCAGCCGAGCAGCTGCCCTGCGTCTTCGACGTGTCTGCCCGTACCGTTGCTACCCAGTCCCTGAACATCTTCGGTGACCACAGCGACGTTATGGCTGTTCGTCAGACCGGCTTCGCTATGCTGGCTGAGAGCAACCCGCAGGAAGTTATGGACCTGTCTCCCGTGGCTCATCTGTCTGCCATCGAGGGTCACGTTCCCTTCGTGAACTTCTTCGACGGTTTCCGTACTTCTCACGAGATCCAGAAGATCGAGAAGTGGGACTACGCCGATCTGAAGGAAATGTGCAACATGGAGGCTGTCGAGGAGTTCCGTGCTAAGGCCCTGAACCCCGAACACCCCAAGATGCGCGGTTCTCACGAGAACGGCGACGTCTTCTTCCAGCATCGTGAGGCTTGCAACCCCGCTTACGAGGCCCTGCCCGCTGTTGTTGAGAAGTACATGGCCAAGATCAACGAGAAGTTGGGCACCAACTACGACCTGTTCAACTACTACGGCGCTGAGGATGCTGACCGCGTCATCATCGCCATGGGCTCCATCTGCGACGTTGCAGAGGAAGTTGTTGACTACCTGACCGCTAAGGGCGAGAAGGTCGGCCTGGTTCTGGTCCGCCTGTATCGTCCCTGGGTTTCTTCCGCTCTGCTGAAGGTCCTGCCCAAGACGGTCAAGAAGATCGCTGTTCTGGACCGCACCAAGGAGCCTGGCTCCCTGGGCGAGCCCCTGTACCTGGATGTTGCCACCACCCTGCGTGAGGCTGGCATGAACGATGTCGTTCTGACCGGCGGCCGCTACGGCCTGGGCTCCAAGGATACCCCGCCGTCCTCTGTCTTTGCTATCTACACTGAGCTGGAGAAGGACGCTCCGAAGCCCCGCTTCACCATCGGTATTACCGACGATGTGACCAACCTCAGCCTGCCTGAGGTCAAGCCCGCTCCCATCACCTCCGCCCCCGGCACCAAGGAGTGCAAGTTCTGGGGTCTCGGCGGCGACGGTACTGTCGGTGCTAACAAGAACTCCACCAAGATCATCGGCGACCATACTGACAAGTACATTCAGGCTTACTTCCAGTATGACTCCAAGAAGACCGGCGGTGTCACCATCAGCCACCTGCGTTTCGGCGACAAGCCCATCCGCAGCCCCTACTACATCAACCAGGCTGACTTCGTGGCCTGCCACAACCCCGCTTACATCCACATGGGCATGAAGATGGTCCAGGATGTCAAGCCGGGCGGCGTCTTCATGATCAACTGCCAGTGGACCGATGAGGAGCTGGACGAGCATCTGAACGCTGCTGATAAGAAGTACATTGCTGATAACAACATTCAGCTGTACACCATCAACGCTATTGATAAGGCTATCGAGATCGGTATGGGCAAGCGCACCAATACCATCCTGCAGTCTGCCTTCTTCAAGCTGGCTGACGTCATGCCCATCGACGACGCTGTCGAGTACATGAAGGCCGCTGCCAAGAAGAGCTACGGCAAGAAGGGCGACGCTGTTGTCCAGATGAACTGGAAGGCTATCGACGCCGGCCTGGACGCTGTCCATAAGGTCGAGGTCCCCGCCTCCTGGTCCAACCCCGCTGCTGATCCGGCTCCGAAGGCCCTGAAGGGACCCGACGCCCTGGTCAAGCAGATCCGCGATATCATGGAGCCCATCGCCCGTATGGACGGCGACAGCCTGCCTGTTTCTGCCTTCGAGGGCAACGTCAACGGCGAGTGGGAGCAGGGTGCTTCTGCTTACGAGAAGCGCGGCACCGCTGTTATGGTTCCCGAGTGGGATGCTGAGAAGTGCATCCAGTGCAACCAGTGTGCATTCGTTTGCTCTCATGCTACCATCCGTCCGTTCTGCCTGACCGCTGATGAGGCCGCCAACGCTCCCGAGAGCACCAAGCTGGCTGACACCAAGCCCAAGGCAAGCGAGTACAAGTTCACCATGGCTGTTTCTCCTCTGGACTGCATGGGCTGCGGCGAGTGCGTCACCGTCTGCCCCACCAAGGCCATCGAGATGAAGCCGCAGGAGAGCCAGTCCGCTCAGCAGGCTGCTTTCGACTACTGCGTCGAGAACATCCGCAAGAAGGACAACGTCCCCGGTGTTGTTTCCGAGGTTTCCGTCAAGGGTTCTCAGTTCAACCAGCCGCTGCTTGAGTTCTCTGGCTCCTGCGCAGGCTGCGCCGAGACCTCTTATGCCCGCCTGATCACCCAGCTGTTCGGCGAGAAGATGTTCATCTCCAACGCTACCGGCTGCTCCTCTATCTGGGGTGGTACCGCTTCTATCAGCCCGTACACCACCAACAAAGAGTCTGGCCACGGCCCCGCCTGGATCAACTCTCTGTTCGAGGACAACGCTGAGCACGGCCTGGGCATGCAGATCGGTTATGAGACTGTCCGCGCCAACCTGATCACCAAGGTTGAGGCCCTGAAGGGCAAGAATGCTGACCTGGATGCTGCCATTGACAACTTCCTGGCCACCAAGAACAACACCAAGGCCAACGACGCTCCTGCAAAGGCTCTGGTCGCAGCTCTCGAGGCTGACGGCAGCGCCGAGGCTGCTGAGATCCTGAAGGATAAGCAGTACCTGGCTAAGAAGAGCTTCTGGATCTTCGGCGGCGACGGCTGGGCATACGACATTGGTTACGGCGGTCTGGATCACGTCCTGGCTTCCGGCCACGATGTCAATGTTATGGTCTTCGACACCGAGATGTACTCCAACACCGGCGGACAGGCTTCCAAGGCCTCCAACATCGGTGAGGTCTGCCAGTTCGCTGCTGCCGGTAAGGAGATCAGCAAGAAGTCTCTGGCTGAGATCTGCATGACCTACGGCTACATCTATGTTGCTCAGATCGCTCTGGGCGCCAACATGGCTCAGGCTGTCAAGGTCATCGCTGAGGCCGAGGCTTATCCCGGCCCGTCTCTGATCATCGGCTACGCTCCCTGCGAGCTGCACGGTGTTAAGGGCGGCATGACCAACTGCCAGAACGAGATGAAGAAGGCAGTTGCTGCTGGTTACTGGAACCTGTTCTCCTTCAACCCCGCTGCTAAGGCAGAGGGCAAGAACCCGTTCACCCTGACCTCCAAGGCTGGCGATATGTCCAAGTATCAGGAGTTCCTGGCTAACGAGACTCGTTACAGCCGTCTGGCACGCGCCTTCCCGGATCGTGCTAAGGAGCTGTTCGAGAAGAACCAGGAAGTTGCCGATGCTCGTTACACCCACCTGACCAAGCTGGTCGATCTGTACAAGTAATCTTGCATAGGCACCGCCTAACGGCATAAAAAAGTTCCCACCTGCGCTGAGCAGGTGGGAACTTTTTGTTGTGATGGGGTGAAGTTTCCCGTTCTTTCTTTACAAAGAAAGAACCAAAAAAATTATAAACAAAAGTGGGAGGTATGGCCGCAGGCCATGCCTCCCGTTTTTAATTAAAAATTCTTTTGGTCCTTTTCTTATAAGAAAAGGACAGAGAACCTCATCCCATTACGCCAGCACAAAAGTTTGCAGTGCCCAAATTCCCAGGACAACGATGCCCAGGGCGATGCGGTACCAGCCGAAGGCGGTGAAGGTGTGCTTCTTGACGTAGTTCATCAAGAAGCGGATGGCCAGCATGGAGACCACGAAAGCCACAATGCAGCCTACCAGCAGGGCCGAGATCTCGGCCAGGGTGAACACGCCGCCTTTGGCCAGGAACTTGACCAGCTTGAGGCCGGAAGCACCCGCCATAACGGGAATGGCCAGGAAGAAGGTGAACTGGGAAGCAGCCGGGCGGCTCATACCGCAAAGCAGACCGCCAATGATGGTGGAACCGCTGCGGGAAGTGCCTGGAATCAGAGCCAGAACCTGCCAGGCACCCACGATGAGGGCCTGCTTGTAGGTGATGCGGCTCAGCTTGGTAGTGGTGGGCACGCGGGGGCGGCGCTCAATGAGGATAAACGCGATACCGTAGATGATGAGCATCAGGGCCACGGTAATGCTGTTGTACAGATGAGCATCCAGCCAATCATCCAGCAGCAGGCCCAGAACTGCAGCCGGGACGCAGGCTACAATGATCTTGCACCACAGGCGCACCACTGGCCAGCGGAAATGCCGGGAAAAACCGGAATCCCGGCCATTGTCGGCGCAGAACGGCCACAGCTTTTTGAAATAGAGAACGACGACCGCCAGAATCGCGCCCAGCTGGATGACCACGCGGAACATCTCCATAAACTCGGCGCTGAAACTGAATTTAAGAACCTGCTCCGCAAGGATCATGTGGCCGGTACTGGAAATCGGCAGCCATTCGGTAACGCCCTCGATGATGCCATACGCCACCGAGCGCAGAAGATTTAGGAAAAATTCCATTGGGGTAAAACCTCCTTTATAATAAGTATATCATACCATAAAATGTCGAAAGTGACACAGGTTTTCGAGAATTTTACAAGGAATTTCCGGGCTTGAGGGTAAATTGGACAAATTCGCCTTGCTGTTTTTGGCAAATGCAACTATAATAAGAAAGAACATGAGAATTTTGAGGTGAATGGAATGTTTAAAACCGTACTGTTTGACCTGGACGGCACCTTGCTGAATACCATCGACGACCTGGCTGATTCCGCCAACCGCGTGTGCAAAGCCCACGGCTGGCCGGAACATGACACCGCACAATATAAATACTTCGTCGGTAACGGCATCCCCAAACTGGTGGGGCGGTTCAGCCCCGAGGATCAGCGCGACCCAGAAACGCTGCAAAAAACGCTGGCCGAATTTGATACAGTATATGGCGCCCACATGCACGACAAAACCGCCCCGTACCCCGGTATGCCGGAATTGTTGGCAAAATTGCAAAAAAACGGCGTAAAGATGGCAGTTTTCTCAAATAAAGCCGATGAATTCGCCCGCGCCGTGGTGGCACGGTACTTCGACAGCAGCCTGTTTGAGATCGTACGCGGCGCACTGCCCGATGTGCCCACCAAACCCGCACCCCAGGGCACCTGCGCCCTGATGCAAAAGCTGGGCGTGACGGCCGAGAGCGGGGAAGTACTCTACGTCGGCGACAGCAACGTGGATGTGGCAACGGCCCATAACGCCGGGCTGCCCTGCTGCGGCGTGCTATGGGGCTTCCGCACTCAAGAGGAATTGCAGCAGGCCGGGGCCGAGTACCTGGCCGCGACCATGCAAGACTTGGAAAAGGTGATTTTGCAGTAAAAATCAAAAAAACGGGATTCGCAGGAAGAACGCATTTTCGCAAAGGAGTGTTGTTATTATGATCGCACAGCATTATAAAGACATGCTGGGGGCAAAATCGGTCATCCGCCAGATCTCGGAGTGGAGCACCGCCCGTGGCGCCGAGATCGGATACGAGAATGTGTTCGATTATTCGCTGGGCAACCCCTCGGTGCCCGCACCGCAAAAATTTACCGATGTCTGCCTGGATCTGCTGGAGCATGTGGACCCGGTCACGCTGCACGGCTACACGCCCACGCTGACCCTGCCCGACGTGCGCGCCAAGGTGGCCGAAAGCCTGAACCGCCGCTTTGGAATGGACTACACCGGCGACCATATCTTTATGACCACCGGCGCAGCCGGCGCGCTGGCCCATGCGGTGCGCTGCATTGCTGTGCCGGGGCAGAACATCGTCACTTTTGCACCGTTCTTCCCGGAGTATAAGCCCTATGTGGAGGGTGCAGGCCTGACCCTGCGCGTGGCCCCGCCCCGCTGCGAGGATTTCCAGGTCAACTTTGACGTGCTGGACAGCCTGGTGGACGAGAACACCGCCGCCATGCTCATCAACTCGCCCAATAACCCCAGCGGCACGGCCTACAGCGCCGAGACGCTGACTAAGCTGGCCGCTTACCTGAAGAAAAAGAGCGCCGAGTATGGGCACCATATCTTCCTGATCTCGGATGAGCCCTACCGCGAAATCGCCTTTGGCGGCAAGACCATCCCGTACCCCGCTAAATTCTACGATGATACGCTGACCTGCTACTCCTTCTCCAAGAGTCTGAGTGTGCCGGGCGAGCGTATCGGCTATGTGGCGGCCAACCCCCGCTGCGAGGATGCCGCCTACATCGTGCCGATGTGCGGCCAGATCTCCCGCGGCACCGGCCATAACTGCCCGTCGGGCCTGTTCCAGCGCGCCGTGGCCGAATGTCTGGAGGAGACCAGCGACCTGTCTGTCTACGAGACAAACATGGAGCTGATCTACGATGAGTTGAAAGCCCTGGGCTTTACGGTCTGCAAGCCGGACGGCACCTTTTACATTTTCCCGAAAGCGCTGGAGAAGGACGCCAAAGTCTTCTGCCAGAAAGCCATGAAATATGACCTGGCGCTGGTACCGGGCGACAGCTTCGGCTGCCCGGGCTACTTCCGCATGGCCTACTGCATCGAGACCGAAAAGGTCCGCCGCAGCTTTGTGGCCTTTGAAAAATTCGTAAGCACCGAGTACGGTGTAACAAAGCAACATTAAGGAGAAACTATGACGATTGTGCGCCGTATTTTGCCGGTACTGCTGGCGGCTGTGCTGCTTTCTGGCTGCGGAGAAACTAAGGATGTGCTCCCGGAAATAGAGCAGGAAGTTAAGCAGGAAGTGGAGACCGTGCTGGAGGAAGTAGAACCCACGCCGGAACCCACCCAGACGCCCGAGGAGGCCAAGACCATGGCATCGACGGCCAGCAACGCCACCAAGGATGCCCCGCAGGTCACCGACCCTTCCACCTGGAACGACGCCGGCAAAACCATCATGGAGGCGCTGGAAAAGCAGTATGCCCCCTACGGAATGACCCTGCAGGCAAAAGAGGGCACACCGTACTTCCTGGCCGTGAACCGCGATGCCAACGTGGTGACGGTCTACACCGCCGACGAGGACGGCCGCTACACGGTGCCATTTATGGCCATGGTGTGCAGCGGCGGCGTGGACACCCCGCTGGGCTACTATGCCACGCCGGTGGATTACGATTGGCGGCTGCTGATGGGCCCCAGCTACGGGCAGTACGCCACACGTATTTTTGACTCCTACCTGTTCCACAGCGTGCCCTACTATAGCCAGCACAAGGACGACATCGAGTACGATGAGTACAACCTGCTGGGGACCTCGGCCAGCCTGGGCTGCATCCGGCTGGAAGTGGTGGATGTCAAGTGGATCTACGATAATTGCCCACTGGGCACGCCGGTGCTGATCTACGCCGACGCCGAGAACCCCGGCCCCATGGGCAAGCCCGGCACCATCTACACCGACCCCGCCGATACCGAGAAGCGTGGCTGGGACCCCACCGACCCTGACCCGGCCAACCCCTGGGATGATGCCTTTGAGACCGGCACCACCATCCGCAGCCAGGCGGCCTGGGACCAGTGGGAGGAGCAGCACGAAAGCTGGCAATCCAGCCTGACCCCCACCGACCTGCAGGGCTGGAGCACTGATTCCAGCGTTGTGGGCACCCGCGGCTAAACCCTTACGCAAACATGAACAAAAGAGCCTGTCCTTTTCAATAAGGACAGGCTCTTATCATTCGCTGCGGGAAATGTAAAGGTCACAGGTCAGCATTTTCTTCTGCGTCATGAACAAAGCGCCAAAGCTCGCCGATCGTGAAATCAACGCTCAAATCACTTTCATCGATTTCGGTGCCCACGGCTTCGCCCAGCCCCCAGGCCAACTCGACCATATCCTCATGGTCGGCGCCCAAATCGGCCAGCGTTACACCGCGTTCCAGCTCGGATGTGTCGCAGCTGAACTGCTCTGCCAGCAGTTCCTGCAAGTCTTCAAAAGTCACTCTTGTATTGCCCCCTCTCACTGGCAGGTTTTCTTTAATGATACAGGGCAGGACGGCGTTCGTCAAGCAAAAATTGAACAAAAACCATCCAAATTTATAGGCTGTTGTTTGTAGAATCTGCCGGTGTGGCGGCGGGCAATTGCGGCTGTGCGTTCAAAATCCGCATAAACTCCTCGCCGGAGATGGTCTCTTTTTCGTACAGATACTGGGCAATCTCGTCCAGCTTGCGGCGGTTGTCGGCCAGCAGCTTGTAGGCCTTCTTGTGCTGCTCCTGCACGATCTCCACCACCTTGGCGTCCACGCGGCTGGCGGTCTGCTCGCTGCAGGCCAGGCTGGCGTCGCCGCCCAGATAGGAGTTGTTCACGGTCTCCAGGGCCACCATGTCAAAGTCCTCGGTCATGCCATAGCGGGTGATCAGGGCACGGGCCATCTTGGTGGCCTGCTCAATATCGTTGGAGGCACCGGTGGTGATGGAGTGGAAGATCAGCTCCTCGGCCGCGCGGCCGCCGGTGAAGGTGGCAATCTTATTCAATATCTCTTCCTTGGTCATCAGGGTGTGGTCGCCGTCCTCCACCTGCATAGTGAAGCCCAGCGCACCCGACGTACGGGGCACGATGGTGATCTTCTGTACCGGCGCACTGTGGGATTGCAGCGCCGCCACCAGCGCGTGGCCGACCTCGTGGTACGCCACGATGCACTTTTCCTTGTCGTTCAGGATCTTGTTCTTCTTCTGCGCACCGGCCAGGATGGTGTCCACGGCCTCCTGCAGGTCGTACTGGGTCACAGCCTTGCGGTGGTGGCGTACGGCGCACAGCGCGGCTTCGTTGATAATGTTGGCCAGCTCAGCGCCGGAAGCACCGGGGGTCATGCGGGCCACAACGGGAAAGTCGCAGTCGGGACCAATCTTGACCTTTTTGGCGTGCAGGCGCAGGATGCTCTCGCGGCCTTTCAGGTCAGGCAGCTCCACGGGTACGCGGCGGTCAAAACGGCCGGGGCGGGTCAGGGCCGGGTCCAGGGATTCCGGCCGGTTGGTGGCGGCCAGAATCACAACGCCCTTGGTGGCGTCGAAGCCGTCCATCTCGGTCAGCAGCTGGTTCAGGGTCTGCTCACGCTCATCGTTGCCGCCCAGGCCGCTGGCACCATCACGCTTTTTGCCGATGGTATCGATCTCATCGATAAACACGATGCAGGGCGCTTTTTCGCCCGCCTGTTTGAACAGGTCACGCACCTTGGAGGCACCCATGCCCACGAACATCTCCACAAACTCACTGCCGGCGATGGAGAAGAAGGGCACGCCGGCCTCGCCAGCCACAGCGCGGGCCAGCAGCGTTTTGCCGGTACCTGGAGGGCCTACAAGCAGCACGCCCTTGGGCATTTTGGCGCCGATGTCCTCGTACTTTTGGGGGTTGTTTAAAAAGTCGACGATTTCCTGCAGGCTCTCCTTGGCTTCGTCCTCACCGGCCACGTCGTTGAACTTGATGCCGGTCTTGTCGTCCACCACGTACTGTTTGGCGCCGGACTTGCCACCGCCGAACAGCATCGAGTTAGCGCCGCCCATGCTCTGCATTTTTTTGCCGATGTAGCGGTTCAGCCACCAGAACAGCAGGATCATCGGAAGCAGCGAGATGGCCAGGTTCAGCAGGCTGTCCCAGATGGTAGGACTTTGGTAGACAGTGCCAAACTCGACCCCTGCATCCTCCAGCCGGGTGACCAGGTTGTTATCCTGGGCGATGGCGTTGGTCTTGTAGGAGTTATTCTCGTTATCCACAAAGTAGATCTGCTGATCTTCAATCTGGACGGTGGAAAGCTGCTTGTTCTCCAGCATCTGCAGGAAGGTGCTGTAGTTCACGCTTTTGACTTTGGCCTGCATCATGGCTGGGAACAGGAACAGGTTGCAGGCAAACAAAATCGCGATAATAACGGCATAACCAATCCAAAGTTTCTTTTTAGGGTCCTTTGGAGGTGTGGTCTCTTTCATAGGGGTTCCTCCTTTTCTTGTACATTCTATAGCATGGACTAAAATTTTGAACGGCATATGAATGGACTTTGAAATATTAGCAAAAAGTGCAAAAATCCCTTTGTTTTGCGGAAAATGAGCCATTGGACAGATGGTGAAAATCTGTTACAATTTATTTACAACTATGAGTTTTAAACAGTTTCGACCGGGTTTTCAACAAGAATCCATTCTTTTACACATTGAAAATGTGGAAAACTATGTTGAAAATGTTGAAAACACGGTTGAATCCCGTGGAAACAACAAAAAACTGCTGGTACAACGAATCTTTTATTCTGTGGAAAACTTTGCAAAACTCGCCGCAACGCTCGGAATCAGCAGGGGAAAAGTCCATCCCCTTTGTGGAAAACCTGGTAGTGATTTCTACAGGAAAAAGGTGTAATTTTGGCTATTGTACGATATAACGTAAAACACAAGTTTTCAACACGTTTGGGGAAAACTATGTTGAAAAGTGTAGGAAACCCGGGGGAAAAGGCCCCAATAATCAACAAATGGCTGGGGAAAATAAAAAAATGGCCGAAATTGTAACAAATCCGAAACATCTGTCGTTATTATATATAGTAAATAACAACGAAAGGAAACAGCCATGACGAAAGATATGATCGTAAAAGCGGCTCAGGAGGCAGCGGCCCGGCGCAATGAGGTGTTTGCCCTCAATGACCTGCGGGTAGATTTGACCGCCCGCCGCGTGTGGAAAAACGGCAAGCCTGTGCGGCTGACCCCGCGGGAATATGCCCTGCTGGAGATGCTGATCCGCAAGCGTGACCTGGCGCTGACCCGCGGCGAACTGCTGACCACGGCCTGGGGCTACGAGTATGTGGGCGCCAGTCGCACGGTGGATGTACATATCAACCGTCTGCGCACCAAGCTGGGCCTGGATAAGGAGATACAGACCGTGTTTAAGGTCGGCTACCGGCTGAACACCCACCCGGGCTGCTGAGTTTAGTCGCCGCGCCAGATTTGCGCCACGCTGTCCTGCTCGGCCGCGGCCAGGGTGGGATAGGCGGTGTTGTTAAATAGAGAATCGTAACGGTACAGCCCAATGTAATCGATGCCAAGTGTGTTCAGTGCGGCCAGTTGGTCGGCCAGGCTGTGGCCGGTCGACCATTCACCGGGGGTGTCACTGCCGTCGCCATCGCCGATGCGGTAGGCCCCCAGCCCGACGGCCAGGGTAACGTCCTCGGCCCGGGGCAGGGCTGCCCACCGCGCGGCCAGCTGGCACAGGCTTTGGGCTGTGCTGCCGTTTTTGGTGTAGTTTTGCCCCCAATACAGCTGGGGCATCAGATAGTCCACATAGCCGCCCTGTGCCAGCCATAGGGCGGCATCACTGTATTGGTCGGCGTAGCTGCGGTCCGGGTCACCAATGGGTGCGGCGCCGAACCGTACACCGTACTGGTGGGCGGTTCGGTAGCACAGAGCCATCAGGGCGTTGACATTTTGCCGCCGCCAATCGTCCAGCGAAAGAGCTGTGCCTGCGGCAGCGTAGTCGTCAGCGTCAAAGGCAGGGTCGGTGGTGGGGTAAAAGTAGTCGTCAAAGTGGATGCCGTCTAAGTCATAGTTATGGCACAGCTCGGCGACGGCATCGGAGATGAAAGCGCGGACCTCGGCACTGGCGGGGTTTAGGTATAAGCCGGTGGAGGTGGTTTTGGTCCACTCCGGGTGGAGCAGGGCGGGACTTTGGGCACACAGTAGAGGCATGCTGCCGCTTTGCAGCCGGTAGGGGTTGATCCAGGCTTCCAGCTGCAGGCCGCGGGCGTGGGCCGCCTGCACCAGCAGGGCCAGGGGGTCAAAGCCGGGGCCTTGCCCCTGGGTGCCGGTGCAAAGATGGCTGAAAGGGTAGTAGTCGCTGGGATAGAGGGCATCGCCAAAGGGGCGCACCTGGACCAGTACCACGGTGGCCCCCAGATCAACGATATTGTCGAACATGGCGGCAATATCTGCTGAAAAGGCCTGCGCGGAGGAAAAGTCTACCTGCTGCCACTCCAGATAGCTGACCCATACGGCATGGTAGGGCTGGCTGGCTGCAGGCTCTGCGGTGGGCGAGGGCACAGGCGTGGTATCGGGGACAGTGATGGGGGCGAAACCGCTATGTCGCCACCCCCAGAACGGTGCTGTAAAGTAAATGATAAGCAGGAAAACCGCCCAAAAGAACCCCCTGCGCCGCATGAATCAACGCCCCCTTTTACCGCCATTGTATGCAAAGAAAAGGGGACATACCTCTTGGCAAGGGGAGAAAATTCTGCTATAATATAAAATACAACTGTGCGGGCCATTAGTTCAGCGGTTAGAACTCTCGGCTCATAACCGGCTGACCCAACCGCATCCACTTTCAAATATGATGAAGTGCCGCAGTTTTTACTGAACTTCATCGCCAAGATTTCTGCTTTGGCGATAAGTTGGCGATTTAGCCATCAACAGCACTTCTTCATCATAATAAGGGCCGTTAGCTTAACGGTTAAAGCCACCGGCTCATAACCGGTTCAGTGGGGGTTCGAATCCCTCACGGCCCATAAAAAGAACGCAGCTATGTTATTTTTTAAGATAACACGGCTGCGATTCTTTATTTTTCGTACAATTCACGGCTCAACTGATTGCGTATCGACTCCCGGCGTTTTTTGTATTGCTGGGTGTAGATCATTAAAGTCGTGCTCGGCTGGGCGTGACCTGCTTCAGCGGCAACCGTTGCAACACCGATGTCAGGATTCGACATGAGCAGGCTGACAAAGGTATGGCGAAACATGTGTGGGTGAATCCAGCCTAAAAGGGCGATGCTCATTTTTTTCGGGTGGCAATGTCCTGGAAGCAGAAATAATCAGGCTGGTGACGGGACTGCGTAAATTCAAACAGCATCCCGGAGGAATTGAATGTCTGGTCTGTTACAACGGCAACGCAGTCATAGCTGTCCATGGCAAGTACTTTTTCATCCTGCGAAGTTGCGTGTTCCACCGTGATACGGCGCTTACTGGTGATAATCTGCATACCCAGTGTGTTTTCTATATAATCGTAGATGGAGTTGGCCGCAATCTCGGGGGTCAGACCGTGAACAAACTCTGTCAAAAAATAGTTGATATCCAAAATGAGTGCTTTTCCATCCAGATACCGCACCCGGCGAATATACCACAATTCATCGCCCACGGAAAACCCACTCAGCGAGGCAAGGCGCTCATCGGCAATGACGGTTTTAAATTCCAAAACCTTTGTCACTGCGTGTAACCGGTTTCGCCGCGCGGTTTCCTGAAAAGTTTCAATACCTCCGATGGTAAATGTGGTTTTTCCTACCGGTTGATAAATCACCCGTACTCCGCGCCCCTGCATGGCCTGCACATAGCCATCGTTGGTCAGTTCAGCTATTGCACGGCGAACCGTGTTGCGGGAGCAGGCGTATTCCTCGAGCAATGTATTCTCACTGGGCAGCAGGGACTGATAGGGATAGTCCTGCGCTTCAATACGCTTTTTTAAGCTGTGATAAATTCCTTCATATTTAGCTTTTGGCATGGCGGAAGTCCCTTTCGACTTGTTCAAACATTTGATTTAGTATATCGTATTTTCAGCCAAAATTCAAGAGGAGAATTTGTGCGCTGCACCGAATTTCATGCCTACACATAGAATTTCCGGAAAAGCGCTTGACTTGTATGAACAAGTTTACTATACTGAGGCTGTAAGGCAAACTTGTTCATACAAGTTTGAATATCCGCTTTAGCGGGATTCTGAAGGAGGAAAAAATAAAATGGGTAAGTACGAACAGGATGCACGGCTACTGCTTGAGTATGTCGGCGGAAAAGAGAACATTGCGGCGGTATCTCACTGCGTATCGCGTATGCGCTTTGTTCTGAATGACCCTGCCAAGGCAGATGTTGCCAAAATCGAGTCTCTGAAATCTGCCAAAGGTACATTCACACAGGCCGGGCAATTTCAGGTGATTATCGGCAACACGGTCAACGATTTTTACAATGATTTTATCGCGGTATCCGGCATTGATGGTGTTTCCAAAGACTCCGTCAAGAGCGCGGCCAAGCAGAATCAGAACGCACTGCAAAGAATTATGAGCGTGCTGGCTGAAATCTTTGCCCCGCTGATTCCCGCCATCATCACCGGCGGTCTGATTCTGGGCTTCCGCAACTGCATTGACAGTATTTATTTGTTTGGCAACGGCACACAGACGCTTTGTGATATCAGTCAGTTCTGGTCCGGTGTTGACAGCTTCCTTTGGCTGATCGGCGAGGCAATCTTCCACATGCTGCCGGTCTGCATCTGCTGGTCCGTTACCAAAAAGATGGGCACCACGCAGAGCCTTGGCATTGTGCTGGGCCTGACGCTGGTTTCCGGCCAGCTTCTTAACGCCTACGCGGTGGCCTCCACGGCGGCAGCCGACATCCCCAAATGGGACTTTGGCTTTTTCACGATCAATATGATTGGCTATCAGGCGCAGGTCATTCCGGCTATGCTGGCCGCGTTTACGCTTGTGTATCTGGAGCGCTTTTTCCGCAAAATCTGCCCGCCGGTCGTTTCCATGATTGTGGTCCCGTTCTGCTCTTTGGTGCCGGCCGTTATCATCGCCCACACGGTTCTCGGCCCCATCGGCTGGAAAATCGGTTCTGTCATCTCCGAAGTGGTTTATGCAGGTATCTCCGGCTCTTTCCGCGTTGTGTTCGGTGCTATTTTCGGTTTTGTTTATGCGCCGCTGGTCATCACCGGCCTGCACCACATGTCCAACGCCATTGACATGCAGCTGATTGCCGACTTTGGCGGCACCATGCTGTGGCCGATGATTGCACTGTCCAACATTGCACAGGGTTCTGCCGTTCTCGGTATGATTTATCTCCAGCGCAAAAATGCCGCCGCACAGGAAGTCAATGTTCCCGCCTGCATCTCTTGCTATCTGGGTGTCACAGAGCCTGCCATGTTCGGCGTCAACCTGAAATACAATTTCCCCTTTATCTGCGGCATGATTGGTTCCGCAACCGCCGCAGTGGTCTGTGTGGCAACCTCCACCACGGCTAACGCAATCGGCGTCGGCGGTATCCCCGGTATTCTGTCTATCCAGCCGACCTATATGCTCAGCTTTGCGCTGTGCATGTTGATTGCTATTGTCGTCCCCTTTGTGCTGACGGTTGCCATCGGCAAGAAAAAAGGCGTTGCCTGATTCGGTTCTGAATGTAAGTGGGGTTTGCAATGTACAATTTCAAGGACAAGGTTGTCTACCAAATTTACCCGAAATCCTTCCATGATTCCAACGGGGATGGCTTTGGCGATTTGAAAGGCGTCACCCAAAAGCTGGACTATTTGGCGGATTTGGGTGTGGATTACCTATGGCTGACACCGTTTTTCCCCTCACCCCAGCGGGACAACGGCTACGATGTGGCCAACTATCGTGCGGTGGATCCCCGCTACGGCACGATGGATGATTTGGACGAATTGATTCGGGAAGCCGACAAGCGCGGTATCGGCCTGATGCTGGATATGGTGTTCAACCACACCTCCACCGAGCATGAGTGGTTTCAAAAAGCACTGGCAGGCGATAAAAAATACCAGGACTACTACATTTTCAAGGACGGCTCTCCCGACCGCTGCCCCACAAACTGGGTGTCCAAATTCGGAGGCTCCGCGTGGGAGTATGTGCCGCAGTTGGGTAAATGGTATCTGCATTTGTTTGATGTCATGCAGGCTGATTTGAACTGGGAGAATCCTGCTGTGCGTGCCGAAATGGCCGACATCCTGCGCTTTTGGAAAGCGAAGGGAATCAAGGGATTCCGCTTTGATGTAGTCAATCTTATCTCCAAACCGGAAGTGTATGAGGACGACTTTGCGGGCGATGGCCGTCGTTTCTATACGGATGGCTGCCATGTCGGCAGGTATCTGAAAGAACTGGTGGCCGCAGGCGGTATTGACGGTATGATGACTGTCGGGGAGATGTCCTCCACTACGCTGGAAAACTGCATCGGGTACACATCAGAGAAAAACCATGAACTGACGATGTGCTTCAACTTCCATCACCTGAAAGTGGACTATAAAAACGGGCAAAAATGGGAGCTGATGCCCCCCGACCATGGGGCGCTGAAGCGTTTGTTCCAGACCTGGCAGGAGGGAATGCAGGAACACGGCGGCTGGAACGCTTTGTTTTGGTGCAACCACGACCAGCCGCGTGCTGTCAGCCGGTTCGGCAGCGACACGACCTATTGGAGAGAAAGCGCCGAAATGCTGGCCACGGCGATTCATTGTATGCGCGGCACACCCTATATTTATCAGGGCGAGGAACTGGGCATGACGAATCCTCATTTTACCGAAATTGACCAGTACCGTGATGTGGAGAGTCTTAACTACTATAAGATCCTGCGCGGCGAGGGCAAGTCCGAGGCTGAAACGCTGAATATTCTGGCACAGCGCAGCCGGGATGACGGCCGTACTCCCATGCAGTGGGACAGCAGCCCCAATGCAGGTTTTACGTCAGGTACGCCGTGGATCGGTGTGGCGGATAACTATAAGAGTATCAATGCTGCGGCGCAGACGAGTGATGCGGATTCGATTTATAGCTTCTACAAAGCGATGGTACGCTTGCGGAAGGAACACCGGGTCATAAGTGAGGGAAAAATTGAATTTCTTTACCCCGACAACACCGACCTGCTGGCTTATCGGCGCTATGGCTCGGCGGACAAGGAAGAACTGCTTGTACTTTGCAACCTGACAGAGCAAGAAATCCACGCTGAACTGCCTGACGCTTGGGCGACTGCAGAAAAACTGATAGGAAACTACGCAGATAACCCTTCAGAGACCCTGCGTCCGTATGAGTGTGTTGTATTGCATACCACAAAGGAATAAAAAGTAAAGCAGCAAGAGTGTCTACTACGAAGGCAGACGCTCTTGTTGCTTTTTTCGCATTTTTTATATGAGAGGACTTGAACAGGACACAATTGACAAACCACCCTGAATACGTTTTAATGATAGTACAATAAACCTGAAAAAACCAGAAAGGGGAACCCATATGAAACATGCCAAGCAAACCCGTGCACCTTGGATTCTGCTCGCCTGTTTGGCGGCCATTGCACTGTGCATAGTGGCAGCTGTTGCACTATTACAACCCAACACCAACCCCAAGAACATCGAGATCCCCGGTACGCGGGGCAATATCCCGGCTACCATCCAGCTGCCTGCCAAATCTGCCCGGGGCGAGGAACTGCCGCTGGTGGTGCTGTGCCATGGCTTTACCGGCAACCGGCAGGGAGACGGCCACTTCGCGCCCCTGGCTGAGGACCTGGCCGCCCATGGCATTGCCACTGTGCGGCTTGATTTCGCCGGCTGCGGCGATAGCACCGAACCTTACGCCAACTACACGCTGGCCAATATGGCGGCGGATGTGGACAGCGTGATCGGCTACATGCAGGCCACCTACGGCACCGGCAAAACGGCGTTGGTGGGCCACAGCATGGGCGGGCGGTTGGCCAGCCTCTACCCGCAGCTGGGGCAGTACCCCGTCACGGCACTGGCCCTCTGGAGCCCCGCCAACGGCACGGGCCTGCAGGGCTTGGAGTTTTTAAGCATTGATAACTTTGCCGCCGTGGAAGAACTGGCCGCCCGCGCCGATGCCGAGGGCAGTGTAGCGGCTTGGGGCGTGGAGCTGAGTGCCGCCTACATCGACGGTATGCGGGACAGCGACCCCAACGCAACCCTGCAGGAAAGCGGCCTGCCGGTGCTGCTGACCTACAGCGGCAACGAGCGCATCTTGAGCGACACTACCCAAACCGAAACCAAGGCGGCCGTCGAAAGCCTGCCGGACGGCCAGGTGGTGCTGGACCCCTTCGTGAACGGTGACCACAATTATACCAGCGAGGACCCCGCCACCAACACCCAGCTGGACGCTGACCTGCGCCAGGTCACGGTAGATTTTTTGACGTCCCATCTGCAATAAATACCAATAAGCACAAAAAGCGCCCCCGTTCGGTTGCGGCTCCGAACGGGGGCATAAGGGGTATCGATTGGTGTGAGGAGGAATCATGTTCCAGAATTACGGTTGCGGCTCCGTAACCCTGTGCTTATACAATACAGGACATCTGCTAAAAAACTATGATACTGGTATGAACATTTTGTAAATTGCATAAAGCAAACAAAAACCTCCGGCTTTCGGGCCGGAGGTTTTGTTTGCTTGTGGTTTAAGCTGCGATTAGCCGAACATGTTGATCAGAATACCAGCAGCAACGGCGGAGCCGATAACACCGGCAACGTTGGGACCCATGGCGTGCATGAGCAGGTAGTTGCGGGGGTTGTACTCCTGGCCGACTTTCTGGGAAACACGGGCAGCCATAGGAACGGCGGAAACACCGGCGGAACCGATCAGCGGGTTGATCTTGCCGTGGGTGATGACGCACATGATCTTGCCCAGGATGACGCCGCCAGCGGTGCCGACACCGAAAGCAACGATGCCCAGGACGATGATCTCGACGGTCTGGATGTTCAGGAAGGTAGAAGCGTTGGTGGTGCAGCCAACGGAGAAGCCCAGGAAGATGGTGATGATATTCATCAGTTCGTTGCCGGCGGTCTTGGTGATACGCTCAACAACGCCGGACTCCTTCATCAGGTTGCCCATCATCAAGCAGCCAACCAGGATAGCAGCATCCGGCAGGGTCAGGGCAACGATGATGGTAACGATGATGGGGAAAAGGATCTTCTCGGTCTTGGAAACGCGGCGGGGTGCGGTCATGACGATCTGACGTTCTTTTTCCGTGGTCAGGGCCTTCATGATAGGCGGCTGGATAACAGGCACCAGCGCCATGTAGCAGTATGCCGCAACCGCGATGGAACCCAGCAGGTGCGGGGCCAGCTTGGTGGTAACATAGATAGCGGTGGGGCCGTCAGCACCACCGATGATGCCGATAGCACCGGCTTCCTGGTTGGTGAAGCCCAGGATCTTAGCGCCAACGAAGGTGAAGAAGATGCCCAGCTGAGCAGCAGCGCCCAGCAGCAGGCTGGAGGGACGTGCGATCAGCGGCTCGAAGTCGGTCATGGTACCGATGCCCAGGAAGATCAGCGGGGGATAAATACCTAGCTTGACGCCTAAGTAAATGTAGTCGACCATGCCGCCGGAAGAACCCAGCAGCGCCCAGTCAATGTGGTTTGTCTCATTGATGAAGATGTCCATGTGGAAGATGCCGTCCAGGGGCAGGTTGGTCATCAGCATACCAAAGCCGATGGGCAGCAGCAGCAGAGGCTCGAACTGCTTGACGATGGCCAGATACAGCAGCACGCAGGCCACGGCGAGCATGACGGCGTACTTCCAGCCGCCCTCGGTGAAGAAGATCTGTGCCCAGCCGGACTTGGCAAAAATCTCCGAGATGTTGGTTAAAATAGCACCCATTTCCAGACCTCCTTACATAAAGGGCGTGGTATGCTCACGCACACCGGCGTCGCCCCAGGAACCACGGCGGGAGCCTGCGGCGGGCTTGGAAACGCGGCGGATGCCGTGGATCACAGCGCCGGAACCCATCACAGTAGCAACAGCGGCAGAAATCGCAGCAATGACCTCGCCGGGGATGCCGCCATTGTCAGCCTTAGCAGCGGGAGCAGCGGGCTTGGCAGCAGGTGCCGGGGCAGCTTTGGCAGCCGGTGCGGCAGGGGCCTGTGGCTTAGGATCAGCAGGTTTTTTGTTTTTCAGGTCGAAGAGCTTGCCCTCCAGGGTAATGATGAGGCACAGGGCGATCAGCATGGCAAAAACCAGGGTAATACTGGTCAGCACCACAGTGCCGTCGCTGGCTTCCAAGGCAAGCAGAGCGAGGTTGGGCATGGGATTTCCTCCTTTTTGGATGAAGCATAAAACTCTTTTTAACAAAAGGGCATTTATCTGTATTATAGCACAATGTGAATTATTTTGGTAGATTTTTTTGCAAAAAATTTAACATACCCGTAAATTTGCCCAAGTTCGACCGCAAAGTTCAATTTGTTGGCAAGCGCTGACCACGTACAAAAAACACATGCCTGTAAAACATGCATAAAAATCAACGGAAATTTTTGCAGCCGCAAGCCAAAACTGACAAAATGCAGTAAACTGTGGTAATTCCCCCTTGACCGTGGGCGCAGACAGTGCTATCATAGCGGCAACACAACAAACGGCAAAGGCGCCGGACGGGATAGCAAGCTCCCGCCCGGCGCCTTTTGTTGTTGGTTGTAAAATGCAGTGCCGCATTGTGCGAGGCGGCGCTGTGCAAAGTGAGAGAGGGGAATCTGTTATGTACAACTCTGCGGACGTTACCTGGACACTGGTTGCGGCGTTTCTGGTGTTCTTTATGCAGGCAGGCTTTGCTTTGTGCGAGGCAGGCCTTACTCGTGCCAAGAACACCGGCAATATTCTGATGAAGAATATGATGGACTTCTGTATCGGCACGCCCTGCTACTGGCTGGTGGGTTTCGGCATCATGTTTGCCGGCTCCGGCGCACTGATCGGCGGGTTTGACCCGTTCATCCAGGGCAGTTACGATTTCGGTACCCTGCCGGTCTGGGTCTATGCGGTGTTCCAGACCGTGTTCTGCGCCACAGCAGCTACCATCGTTTCCGGCTCAATGGCTGAGCGCACCAAGTTCAGCGCCTACTGCTGCTACTCCGCCGCCATCAGCCTGATCGTCTATCCCATTTCCGGCCACTGGATCTGGGGCGGCGGCTGGCTGGCTCAGCTGGGCTTCCATGATTTCGCCGGTTCCACGGCGGTCCACTTTGTGGGCGGTGTTACCGCCTGCTTGGGTGCCTGGATGCTCGGTCCCCGCATCGGCAAATATGGCAAGGACGGCAAGGCACGGGCTATCCCCGGCCACAACCTGACCGCCATGGCCCTGGGCGTTTTCATCCTGTGGTTCTGCTGGTTCGGCTTCAACGGCGGCTCTACCGTCAGCATGACCGGCGATGACACGATGGTTTCCGCGGGCCTCATCTGCTTCAACACCAACCTGGCGGCGGCTCTGGCTACGGTGGCCGCGCTGATCGTCAGCTGGGTGCGCTACGGCAAGCCCGATGTCTCCCTAACCTTCAACGGTGCGCTGGCCGGTCTGGTGGCCATCACCGCCGGCTGTGATGTGGTCGACCCTTTCGGCGCGGCCGTGATCGGCATCGTGGCTGGCGTGCTCTGCATCTTCTCGGTGGAATTCTTTGATAACATTGCCAAAATCGATGACCCTGTCGGTGCGGTGTCGGTTCACTGCATGAACGGCCTGTGGGGCACACTGGCGGTCGGTCTGTTTGCCACCGATGGCGGCCTGTTCTACGGCGGCGGTTTTGCTAAGCTGGGCATCCAGTTGCTGGGTGTTGTCAGCGTGGCGGCCTGGGTTCTGGTCACGATGACCATCATCTTTACCATCATCAAAAAGACGATCGGTCTGCGCGTTTCTGAGAAAGAGGAACTGGACGGCCTGGACATTCATGAGCATGGCCTGGCCAGCGCCTACGCCGGTTTTGCCATCAACGATGCCACCTACGCTGAGCTGGATGTGAACGAGAACACCGACCTGGGTGAAGATGACATCGCCAAGGCCAGCCCCGAGAAGGTGGCGGCCGCCGTCAAGGTCACCCAGGAAGCTCCGCTGCCGGCCGAGCTGGATTCCGGCATGCACAAAGTGTCCATCATCGTGCAGCTGGCCAAGTTTGAGAGCCTGAAGCAGGCGCTGAACAAAATCGGCGTCACCGGCATGACCGTGACCCAGGTCATGGGCTGCGGCATCCAGAAGGGCAGCGGCGAGAAGTACCGCGGCGCCGAAGTGGATGCCACCCTGCTGCCCAAGGTCAAGGTGGAAGTTGTCGTGAGCAAGATCCCGGTGGAGAAGATCATCGACACCGCCACCAAGGCACTGTACACCGGCCACATTGGCGATGGCAAGATCTTTGTGTACAATGTGGCTAAGGTGGTCAAGGTCCGCACGGGTGAGCAGGATTACGCCGCCCTGCAGGACGTAGAATAAGCGTTACACTATTATAATAAGGTATAAAGGTCAGTAGAAAAGCGGTGCCGCGTGGGAACGGCACCGCTTTTCTGTTGTGCTATTTACCCGGCTTTTCCGGTAAAAACGGTATTCAAAATCACCAGCTTATCCGGCACTCCGGTCAAAACCATGCCGGTAAAATCCGTGGTGACACCGGCGCAGGATAAAAGGTCGGTCTGGCTGGCTGGATCGGCGGCGATGTTTTGGGCATTTGCCAAAATGCCCGCCCAGTTGATGTCCAACAGGTCGCGCTGGTCCTGGGTCAGGTCGGTCATCCAATCGGCGGCGGTGGAGGCGTCGATGTCGGCGCAGCTCAGGTATTCCACCAGCACTGCCGCCGCGCGGGCGCATTTCAGGCTGCCGCCTGCCGTGTCGGCGGAAAAATCCACAAAGCCATCCAGCACATTGCGCTGCTCGGTGGTGGTATCGCGGGAGGAGGCCGCAGGTGTTTCCGCCGTGGCCGGGGCAGCATCGGACGCAGCTTCCGAAATAACGGCACTTGCGGCATCCGACGATGCAGCGCCTGAATTTCCCGGCGCCTGCCCGCAGGCTGTCAGCGTGGCCAGTGACAGACCCAGCAAAAGGGCAATAGATTTACGCATAAAATGTCCTCCTAACAGGTTACTTTACAAATATATTATTCACAACAGCCATGCCTTGCTCCGTAGGGGGCGGCGGGCTTATCGCCGCAGCAATTGCTGCAGGCATTTTTGCGGATATACGCCTGTATATCGTCAAAAATCGGCATCAATGCCTCGCCGTTCGGGGTCAGGCGGTAGTCTACCCGGGGCGGGACCTCGCCATAATCGATGCGCTCCACCAGCCCATCGGCGGCCAGCTCCTTTAACTGGTTTGAGAGCATCTTGTGGGTCACGCCGTCCAGCAGGCGGCGCAGCTCGCCATAGCGCAGGGTGCCGTGGGCGCCCACCATAAACAGGATGCGCATCTTCCATTTGCCGCTGATCTGATCCATGACTTCTTCCATTTTATCGCAGCCAACATCGGCATAGCGGCAGTTACAGTTCGCGTTCGGGTGCATAGATAACCTCCTGGGGGTACTTTCCAAAAAGTGCGTACTTGTCAAAACGGACAGTATGACTATACTGAGTATAGAACAAATTTTCCTGTTTTGCAACTTGTTCCCACTGTAAGTTTGCGGTACAATATTACCGTATGACTCACCCGGGACCCAAAAGCCCGGAAAAATAACAACAGTAAGGAAGAAAAGTACCTATGCTCGATGATTTATTTGAATTTTTGCAGGGGGCAGTGACCCCCTACCACGCGGCTGCCATAGCCGCGGCCTGGCTGGATGCAGCCGGTTATACCCGCCTGGAAGAAGCCGATTACTGGAACCTGGAAGCCGGCAAAGGGTACTACATTACCCGCAACGGTTCCTCGGTCATCGCCTGGCGCGTGCCGGAGCATGCCATCGGCGGTTGGCGCATTGCCGCCAGCCACAGCGATTCCCCGTGCTGGAAAATTAAAAACGAGAAGGTCGAAAACGACGGCTGCTCCCGCCTGAGCGTCGAAGGTTACGGCGGCATGATCATGTCCACCTGGCTGGACCGCCCGCTGACGGTGGCTGGCCGCGTCATGGTCAAGACCGAGGACGGCATCGAGAGCCGCCTTGTCAACATCGATGAGGACCTGCTGGTCATCCCGTCGCTGGCCATCCACATGCAGCGCAACGTCAATAAGGGAAAGGAGTTCAACCCCCAGATCGACATGCAGCCGTTGTGGGGCCCCGCTGGATGCCGCACCCTGACCGATGTGCTGTGCGAGGAGTTGAACGTCCAGCCCGAGGACATCCTCGACCGCGACCTGCAGCTGGTCACCCGTCAGCAGCCTACCTGCATTGGCCCGGACGGTGAGTATCTCCTCGCCCCGCGCATCGATGATTTGGAATGTGCCGCCACCACGCTGCTGGCCTTCCTGGACGCTGCCCCCGATTGCGACAGCGCCTGCGCCCCGGTGTGGGCCCTGTTTGACAACGAGGAAGTGGGTTCCTCCAGCCGGATGGGCGCCGAGAGCAGCTACCTGCGGGATGTGCTGGACCGCATCATCGATTCAATCCCCCACAGCGCCCAGGCAAAGCAGCAGGCCATGGCCAACAGCTACATGCTCAGCGCCGACAACGCCCACGCGGCCCACCCGAACTTCCCGCAGAAAGCCGACCCATGCGCCCCGGTGCATATGGGCGAGGGCGTTGTGCTGAAGTACAACGCCAGCCAGAAATACACCACCAACGCCGTCAGCGGTGCGATTTTCAAGGAAATCTGCCGCAAGGCCGGTGTGCCGGTGCAGGTGTTCACCAACCGCGCCGATGAGCCGGGCGGCAGCACCCTGGGAAACCTGCAAAGCCACACGCTTCCCATCCCGATGGCGGACATCGGCCTGGCCCAGCTGGCCATGCACAGCGCGGTGGAGACTGCGGCCGTGGCCGATGCTAACCACATGATCAACGCGGTGGCGGAGTTTTACCGTGTGCATCTGCGTGCCCTGGGCGATGGCACCTACACGCTGGAATGATCGCCGGCCGTTACGCACCCAGCCCCAGCGGGCGGATGCACCTGGGCAACCTGATGTGCTGCCTGCTGGCCTGGCTTTCCGCCAAAAGCAAGGACGGGCAGGTGCTATTGCGCATCGAGGACCTGGACACCCAGCGCTGCCCCCGTGTGTTTGCCGATGCCATCATCGACGATCTGGCCTGGCTGGGCCTTGCCGCCGACGGTCCGCAGCTGCCGGTCTACCAGAGTGAGCGGGCAGAAATTTACCAGCGTTACTACGATATTCTGGACCGCCGCGGGCTGGTGTATCCCTGTTTTTGCAGCCGTAGCCAGCTGCATGCGGCCAGCGCACCCCACCGCAGCGACGGTCAGGTCGTCTACGCCGGGACCTGCCGGGGGCTGACCCCCGCCGAGGTGGCCGAGCGCTGCAAGATCCGTGCCCCCGCCTGGCGCGTGCAGGTGCCGGATGAGACCATCTCCTTTACGGACGGCCATATGGGTATGTATGAGGAAAACCTTGCCCGCGATTGCGGCGACTTTTACCTGCGCCGGGCAGACGGTGTGTTTGCCTACCAGCTGGCCGTGGTGGTGGATGATGCCCTGATGGGCGTTACCGAGGTGGTACGGGGCAGTGACCTGCTGTCCAGCACGCCGCGCCAGCTGTGGCTGTATCGGGAGCTGGGGCTGACGCCGCCAACGTTTTACCACCTACCGCTACTGCTGGCCCCGGATGGCCGCCGCCTTTCCAAAAGGGACGGCGACCAAAGCCTGGAAAACCTGCGGGCCAGGTACAGCGCCGAGGAAATTATCGGCAAGCTGGCCTTTGCCTGCGGTTTGCAGGCCACGCCCCGCCCCGTGACGCCGCAAGAGCTGGCGGCGGATTTCGACTGGGCCAAAGTTCCGAAAAATGACATTGTTTTGCCGGAAAGTATGTTTTAATTAGGTTACTGTTTTAGCATTTTTAGCAAAGGAGCAATAGAGGAACCATGCAACGCTATGAGATCACCGGCATGAGCTGTGCGGCTTGTGCCAGCCATGTGGAAAAAGCGGTCTCGGCTGTGCCGGGTGTGGCTGGTGTGGCCGTAAGCCTGCTGACCAACTCGATGCAGGTAGACTACACCCCCGATGCTGACCCGGACACGACGGCCAGGCGCATCTGCAACGCCGTGGAGGCTGCCGGTTACGGCGCCAGCCTGGCTACAGCCGAAAGCGAGAACGCCGAGCTGGAGGACACAGAGACCCCCAAACTGAAAAAGCGCCTGATCGCCAGCCTGTGTTTTTTGGTGCCGCTGATGTATGTCTCAATGGGGCATATGATCGGCCTGCCGCTGCCCTCGTTTATGGAGGGCCATGGAAGTGGTGCCATGGTGTTTGCGTTGGTGCAGCTGGCGCTGACGCTGCCCGTCTGCTGGATCAACCGCGCATTCTTCATCAGCGGTTGGAAGGGCATCAAGTCCCGCGCACCGGGCATGGACGCCTTGGTCTCGATGGGCGCGGGTGCCGCGCTTCTGTACGGCCTGTATGCTATTGTGATGATCGGCATTGGCCTGAAAAACGACGATATGGAGTTGATCATGCAGTATCGGCATGACCTCTATTTCGAGTCTGCTGCCACGATTCTGACGCTGATCACCGTCGGAAAAACGCTGGAAGCTTACAGCAAGGGCAAGACCACCGATGCGCTGAAGAGCCTGATGAAGCTGGCCCCTCAGACAGCCTGTGTGCTGCGCGATGGCGAGCAGATAACGCTGCCGGTCAGCGAGGTGCAGGTCGGGGATCTGTTTCTGGTACGCCCGGGCGAATCCATCCCGGTGGACGGCACCGTGACCGAGGGCATTTCCAGCGTGAACGAGGCCGCCCTGACCGGCGAGAGCATGCCGGTGGATAAATTTCCCGGTTCGCCTGTCAGCGCCGCCACCATCAATCAGAACGGCGCCCTGACCTGCCGGGCCGAGCGTGTTGGCCAGGACACCACCCTGTCCCAGGTCATCCGCCTGGTGCGGGACGCCGCCGCTACCAAGGCCCCGTTGGCCAAAACGGCGGATAAAGTCTCCGGCATCTTCGTACCCGCTGTTACCTGCATCGCCTTGCTGACGTTCGTTATCTGGCTGCTGCTGGGCCAGACCTTCACTTACGCGCTGGCCCGCGGTATCAGTGTGCTGGTCATCAGCTGCCCCTGCGCGCTGGGCCTGGCAACGCCTGTTGCCATCATGGTAGGCAGCGGTGTGGGCGCCAAAAACGGCATCCTGTTCAAGACCGCCGCCAGCCTGGAAACCACCGGCTACACCGATGCTGTGCTGTTGGATAAGACCGGCACCATCACCACCGGCGAACCCAGCGTGGTCAAGATCGTGGGTACCCGCAACGTGCCTGCCAAGTTCCTGCTCAGCATGGCCGCTGGCCTGGAACTGCGCAGTGAGCACCCGTTGGCCCGTGCCATTTTGAAAGAGGCCGAAAAGGATAAGCTCTCCTACGCCACCGTTGCCGATTTTGAGGCTGTGCCCGGCAAGGGTCTGCAGGGCAAGGTGGCCGGTAAGGTCATCGCGGGTGGCAACGCCGATTTTATCCGCGAGACCTGCGAGCTGACCTCCGACCTGGAACGGGCGGGCGAAGAGATGAGCCGCGACGGCGTGACCCCGCTGTACTTCTCGCTGGCCGGTAAACCGGCAGGCGTCATCGGCGTGTCTGATGTGGTCAAGCAGACCTCGGCCGAGGCCATCAGCCAGATGAAGGTCCTGGGCCTGCAGGTCGTGCTGCTGACCGGCGATAACGCCGCCACCGCCAAGCACATTGGTGCTATGGTCGGCCTGGACGAGGACCATGTCATCGCAGGCGTCCTGCCCGCCGGTAAGGAGGCCGAAGTCCGCCGCCTGCAGGCTGCGGGCCGTGTGGCCATGGTGGGCGACGGCATCAACGATGCCCCCGCCCTGACCCGTGCCGAGACCGGCATTGCCATCGGCGCTGGGGCCGACGTGGCACTGGACGCCGCCGACGTGGTGCTAGTGCGCAGCGACCTGGCCGATGTTCCCGCTGCGGTGCGTCTGTCCCGCGCGGTGGTGCGCAACATCCACCAGAACCTGTTCTGGGCGTTCTTCTACAACGCTGTCTGTATCCCGCTGGCCGCGGGCGTCTTCACCGGCATTGGCATCACGCTGAACCCGATGATCGCCTCGGCTGCCATGAGCCTTTCCAGCGTTTGCGTTGTGACCAATGCCCTGCGGCTTAACACCTTTAATCCCCGCAGCGCCGCCCATGACGCACCGCCCAAACACAAAGCCCCCGCACGGGAGCTGCCCGTAGAGACCGCGTGCGAAACCAGATCCTGCCCTGTGCAGAACGAAATAAAAACGGAGGAAGTTACTATGAAAAAGACCATCCATATCGAAGGCATGATGTGCGGCCATTGCGAGGCCACCGTGAAGAAGGTTCTGGAGGCCCTGGACGGTGTGCAGAGCGCCGAGGTCAGCCACGAGAAGGGCACCGCCATCGTCGCCCTGACCGCTGACGTGGCTGATGCCGACCTGAAGGCCGCCGTCGAAGCCAAGGACTACACCGTAACGGGCATCGACGCATGAGTGTGATCCGCCGCCGCTGGCATTTCACGGGAAATGTGCAGGGTGTGGGGTTCCGCTACTTTGCCCAGTGCGCCGCCCAAAAGCTGGGCCTGACCGGATGGGTCGCCAACAACTGGGACGGCAGCGTCACCCTGGAAGCCCAGGGCGAACGTGCCGCGCTGGATGAACTGGTGCCGATGATCGAGCGCAGCAATCGCTGGGCGCGTATCGAGGGCATGACCACCGAGACCCTGCCGCCGGAAGAGCACGAGTATAGCTTTAGCACCAGAGGATAATGCAAAGCCTCCCCATTTTGGGGAGGCTTTTTGCATGGACGCGGGGTTTACCGAATGCCCGTAACGTGGTATAATAACCTATTATAGTATAGAAAAGGGGGCAGCATTTTGCCCGGAACATTATATTTGGTGGCAACACCCATCGGCAACCTAGATGATATGCCGCCGCGTGTGGCGGCTACCTTTGGTGCAGCCGATTTCATCGCGGCCGAGGATACCCGCGTGACCCTGCGGCTGCTGAACCATCTTGGCTTAAAAAAGCCGATGGTCAGTTATTATGAGCATGCGCTCCACCATGGCGAGGCCATCCTGCAGCGCATCGAAGCGGGCGAAAACTGCGCCCTGTGCAGCGATGCCGGAATGCCCTGCATCAGCGACCCCGGTGAGCAGATCGTCAAAGAGGCCCACGCCCGGGGCATCAAGGTAGTGCCGGTGCCGGCGGCTTCGGCCTGCGTGACAGCCCTCGCCGCCAGCGGTCAGCCCACGGCACGGTTCGTGTTCGAGGGTTTTCTGCCTGTCCCGAAGCGGGAGCGCCGGGAACGGCTGGACTTTTTGCAGAAGGAGACCCGCACGATGATCTTCTACGAAGCCCCCCACAAACTGCGGGGCACACTGGATGATTTGGCGGTGACCTTTGGCACGGACCGTTCGGTAAGCCTGTGCCGCGAGCTGACCAAGCTGCACGAAGAGATCAAGAAGACCACCCTCGGCGAGGCCGTCGCCTTTTACCGGGAAAACGATCCCCGCGGCGAGTATGTGCTGGTGCTGGCGGGTGCTGACCCGGCCCGGCTGGCCGAGGAAACCGCCCCCACACTGGAAGAAGCGGTGGCTGCAGCCCGCACTTTGCAGGCAGGCGGTATGCCGCCCTCGGCTGCAGCCAAACAGGCGGCGGCGGGGACGCCATTCAGCAAAGGGCAGATCTACAAAGAGCTGATCAAGTGAGGAACCTTCATGTCCGAGACCACAAAAATCTTAGTTATTTCCGATGTGCACGGCCGCATGCGTGACCTGCGCTGGGTGCTGCAGAACGAGACCGCCGATGCCATGTTTTACCTGGGTGACGGCCTGTATGACCTAAACGGTGCGCTGGAGCTGAACAAGACCCCTGTGCCGTACCCGATCTACCGCGTGGCAGGCAACTGCGATGTGGGGTATCAGGAACCTACCGAGGGTATGGCCCCCTTTGCGGGTGTGCTGTTTTTCTACACCCACGGCCATCATTACGGCGTAAAAATGGGCAGCGAGCGGCTGGCGGAATCTGCCGGAGAGCGCGGTGCCGATGTAGCGCTGTTTGGCCACACCCATCGGCGGGAGCTGGTGCGCGGTGTGGGCACGGCGGCTACGGTGTTTAACCCGGGCAGTCTGCGGGATGGCGGCAGTTACGGCGTCATCAAGGTGACGGACGGGCAATGTGAATTTTCATGGAAGCGGGTGCCGCAGTTTTGAACGAGAGCGTAATTTATCTGCCGCAGGTCGGCAGCACCAATGCCTGGGCGAAGGAGAACATCGCCCAGTTCGGCCCGGTGGGGGCCGTGTATACCACCGACCAAACCGCAGGCCGGGGCCGTTTGGGCCGCGGCTGGGTCGACGCGCCCGGCAAAGGGCTGTACTACACCGCCGTCATCAAAACGGATCTGGCACAGCCGTCTACGCTGCCGTTGTTCGCGTCCTTGGCTGTCTGCGACGCATTAAAGCAGCGTTATGGTATTGACTGCCAGATTAAATGGCCCAACGACCTGCTGCTGAACGGAAAAAAGATCGTGGGCATCCTTTGCGAAGTCGCGCCCGACGGGCACAGCCTGGTGGTGGGCATCGGCATCAACCTGGCCCAGCCGCAGGAATATTTCGATATGGCCGGCCTGCCCCACGGCACCAGCCTGCTTTTGCAGGGCGTCAACGTGGACCTGGACACCGACCCAGAATGGCTGGCCCAGTATATGACAGATTTCGGTTTTGACCGCGCCCTCTACACCTATGAGGAGCAGGGGCTTGCCCCCTACCGTGAACAGTACAAGGCCCAGTGCGTCAACCTGGGCCGCCGCGTTACCTATGATGGCGGCGCAGGTATTGCCAAGGACATTGACGAGGAGGGCCGCCTCGTCGTTCACGATGAATCCGGCGACACCCACGTTTTCACGGGCGAAGTCAGCGTCAAAGGCATCTATGGCGCGGTGTGAGCATGGGCTGGGCTTTTGTTCCTTCTTTGCAAAGAAGGAACCGAAGAAACTCCAAACAAAAAGCAAGGCATGGGCCAACGGCCCATGCCTTGCTTTTTAATTGAAAGTTCTTTTGGTTCCTTTTCTTTCAAGAAAAGGGACGAAAGCTTAGCCCTTCTTCTCCTCGTCCAGGCGGTCGAGCAGATCCCAGACACCCAGCATGTACTGGATACCCAGGGCACGGTCATACTTACCGTAACCGGGGCGGCAGTTACCGGGACCTTCCTCCCACAGCTGACGGCCGTGGTCAGGACGGATGCAGCCATCAAAGCCGCAGTCATGGTAGGCACGCAGGATCTCAATGATGCCGGTCTCGCCGCAGCAATCGCGGTGTGCGGCCTCGCTGAAATCGCCATTCTCGAAGTGATGGATGTTGCGGATATGGGCGAACGGGATACGATCGCAATGCTTGCGCACGATCTCAGCCACGTTGTTGTTGGGGTTGGCGTTCATGCTGCCGCTGCACAGGGTCAGGCAGTTGTACGGATCATCCACCATGGACAGGAAACGGTCGATGCTCTCGGCGTTCACCAGCAGGCGGGGCAGGCCGAAGATGTCCCACGGGGGATCGTCCTGATGGATGGCCATCTTGATGTCGCACTCGTGGCAGGTAGGCATGATGGCTTCCAGGAAGTACTTCAGGTTATCCCACAGCTTCTCCTTGGTGACAGGGGCGTAAGCCTTGAACAGCTCGTCCAGCTTAGCCATACGCTCCGGCTCCCAGCCGGGGAAGGTCATGTGATACTTCTCGGTGAAGCTCATAATGTAATCAGCCATGGCCTTGTAGTCGCCCTTGATCAGATCCTTCTGATAGAACAGGGCGGTGGAACCGTCGCCGATGGGATGGAACAGGTCGGTACGGGTCCAGTCAAAGACCGGCATGAAGTTGTAGCAGATGGTCTTGACACCGAACTTGGACAGGTTGCGGATGCACTGCTTGTAGTTCTCGATGTACTGGTCGCGGGTGGGCAGACCAATCTTGATGTCATCGTGAACGTTGACAGACTCAACGATGGTAGCATCGAAGCCGTAAGAATGGATCTGATCGACGACGGCCTTGATCTCGTCCTCTTCCCAGATCTCACCGGGCATCTTGCTGTGCAGGGCCCAGACGATCTCCTCAACACCGGGGATCTGCTTGATGTCAGCCAGCGTGATGGGGTCGTTGCCCTCACCATACCAGCGCCAACCCATTTTCATAGACATAGGTAGACTCCTTTATTTTTTAATTATTGCCTCTTATGTAGGCCCCCTCTGCGAGGGAGGCCCGCGAAGCGGGTGGGGGAGAGACTATGCCGACCGAAACAGCGTATCTACTGTCTCTCCCTCAGTCAGCTTCGCTGACAGCTCCCTCACAGAGGAAGCCTTTTTCGGAAAATTAAGCATTCACAGCGTCATGCAGGGTCTTGCGGACAGCGCCGGGGCCTGCCAACTCGGCCTTGAAGTAAGCCTTGATCTTGTCGGCCAGCACAGTCTTGGTCAGATCGGTGCCGAAGATGGAAGCGTTGGACAGGATGTCGTCCAGCTGGTTGGTGAAGGTTTCGGGTTTGCCAACCTCGATACCGGCCAGCTTGGCCTGCAGGTCGTCCTTCAGGGGATCAGCAGAGACTTCAAAGGCATTGCCGTTGTCGTCCACAGCCAGCAGGTAACGCAGCCAGCCAGCCAGGGCCAGAGGGATGCTGACCAGGGTATTCAGGTCGCGGCCCTCGGCAATGTAGCTCTTGATGGTCTCGCCGAAGCGGATGCCGACTTTCTGGGAAGTATCGGTAGCGATACGCTGCGGGGCGTCGGGCATGAAGGGGTTGGGCAGGCGCTGCTCAACGACTTCGTCGATGAAAGCTTTGGGCTCCAGGATGCCGGGGTTGACCACAACGGGCAGACCCTCAACATAGCCCAGGCGCTTGATCAGGGCAACGATGTCGGCGTCCTTCATCTCGTCGCAGATCAGGGTGTAGCCCAGCATGCAGCCGTACACGCTCATGGCGGTGTGCAGCGGGTTCAGGCAGGTGGTGACCTTCATGCGCTCGGTCTTGTTGACGGTGTCGCGGTCGGTCAGGTACACGCCAGCCTTCTCCAGGGCAGGACGGCCGTTGGGGAACTTGTCCTCGATGACCAGGTACTGCGGGCGCTCGGCGTTGACGAAAGCAGCAATGAAGGTGTTCTTGCTGGTAACGATGGGCTCCATACCCTCGATGCCGTCCTTGACCAGCTGCTCTTCCACGATCTTGTGGGGGCGCGGAGTGATCTTGTCGATCATGGACCAGGGGAATGCGATCTTGCTCTCATCGGTCAGGTAATCGATGAAGTCCTGGCCAACATAGCCCTTCTCCAGCCAAGCCTTGGCAATGGTCATCACGCTGGTCTGCAGCTTCTCACCGTTGTGAGAGCAGTTGTCCATGCTGACGACGGCCAGAGGAGCGGCACTGTTCTGGAAACGCTCCAGCAACAGGGCGGTGACCATGCTCATGGCATGGCGTGCGTGGGCGGGACCCTCGTCGATGTCGGCCTGGACAACGGGCATCAGGCTGCCGTCCGGACGATACAGGGCGTAGCCCTTCTCGGTGATGGTGAAGCTGATCATCTGCAGGCCGGGATCGGTGAAGATCTCCTTGAAGCGGGCCATCATGGCAGCGTCAGAGGAGTCAGCACGCAGGCCCTCGGCGATGGAGCCGATGATCTCGCGGCTGGTGGTGCCGTCCGGGTTCAGGGTGACGTTCATTGTCAGGTTGTCATACGGGGTGTAGATCTTGTCGATGATGTCGTAGTCGAAGGTGTCGGCCGCGATGATGCCGCGATCGGCCAGGCCCTCGTTTAGCAGGCGCTGCTGCAGGGCGGCGATGAAACCGCGGAAAATGTTGCCGGCGCCAAAGTGGACCCAAATAGGATGCTCCTTGGTAGCGGCAGTCATGGCGGCATGGTCAAAGGCGGGCAGCTTAACGCCCAGCTTTTCCCACTCGGCCTTCTGGTTAACGATGGAAGAGGCATTCATCTGCATAATGGTTTGCTCCTTTTCGTGATGCGTAGAAGATGCTTTGGAAGGTTTGGCAGCGTACCGTCACCGCCCCTTTTGTGGTTTCAGTATAGCACGCAATTTTTCGCAAGAAAATTACCACAATTGCTTGATAAATTGCAAAAATTGCGGTAACATAGAAATAAAAGCAAAGCAACGATGAAAAAGGCGGAGGTGTACCATGTCGGCCAGTTTTAACCCCTATACCAAGCGCCAAAGCATGATCGAGCCGGATTATGAGGTGTACCGCTATCGTTCCACCTACATGAACGAAGTGGAGCTGCACCACCATGATTTTTACGAGGTTTATCTGCTGCTGCGCGGCCGTATTGAATATATTGTGGAAAATAAAATTTACCGCATGCGCCCCGGCGACTGGATGCTGTGCAGCCCGCTGGAGCTGCATCAGGCCCGCATCGATACCGATGCCGACGCGTACGAGCGCATCGTGCTGTGGATCGCCCGACCATATCTGGACCGGCTTTCCACCCCGCGCACCAGCCTGACCCGCTGCTTTGATACCAGCGTGCCGGGCCACACCAACCTGCTGCGCCTGCCCGGTGCCATCGGCGCGCCGCTGCGCAGCACGGTGGACCGCCTGTGCGACCTGCGCGCCCGCAAGGATTATGGCAGCGACCTGTTGGCCCAAGGTGCGCTGGTAGAGCTGATGATCGGCCTGAACCGGGCGGCGGACTCCCACGGGGACCTGCGCCCGGCCGGCACCAGCGACCAGGTGGTGGACGCTGTCCTACATTATATAAATGAGCACTACAGCGAGAGCCTGACCCTGGACCAATTGGCTGAGCAGTTTTTCATCAGCAAATACCACCTGCTGCGCAAATTTGATGCCCAGGTGGGCACCACGGTACACCGCTATATTTTGCAAAAGCGCCTGATGAACGCCAAGCAGCTGCTGGCGGGCGGCGTGCCGCCGAATGAGGTGTGCCAATACTGCGGCTTTGGCGATTACGCCAACTTTTACCGCGCCTTTAAGGCCGAGTATAACCAGACTCCGCGGCAGTATATCCAGGAAGCAAAAGGAAAATAAGATAGCATAAAGGCTCCCTTGGAGGGGAGCTCCGCCGCAGGCGGTGAGGGGTGGCTGCTTTAGCCGCCTCTTTTTTGTAGGGGCCGATGCTTGCATCGGCCCGCAAAAGCGTGTACAATATAGAAAATCTGCAAAGGGGGCTTGCACTTGGCTTTGCCGCGGCAACAAACACGCACGGTGGCGGGCGTGACCTATACGCTTACCCGCCGCCGCGTGCGCAATATCAACCTGCGCGTGCGGGCTGATGGCAGCGTAGCCGCCAGTGCCGCACCGCGTGTGTCGGTCATGAAGGTGGATGCTTTTGTTGCCAGCAAGGCAGATTGGGTGCGCAGCGCCCAGGCCCGCGTAGCCGCCCGCCGCGAACAGGAAGCCGCCCAGCAGCCGGAACTGCCCACCAGGGCCGAGGCCCTGGCCCATATCCAGGTGCTGTGCCGGGCATACTATCCCCAGTTCGCGGCCACCTGCCCGGGCGGGCATATGCCCAAGATCACTGTGCGGGATATGACCACCCGCTGGGGCAGCTGCAGCTTAAAAACCGGCACGTTGGCTTTTGCGCGGCGGCTGTGTGTGGCACCCCTGCCCGCGCAGGAATATGTTGTAGTACATGAGTTCTGCCATTTTGCCCACCCCAATCATGGTCCCGGCTTTTGGGCGGCGGTGGCGGCAGTTATGCCGGACTACAAAGCCCGCGAACGACTGTTAAAGCAGATGTGACCAATGCCTAAACATTTTTATTACGCATTACGGAGGATTTCCCGTGGCATCATCGCAAAAAAAATACTCAACGCTGGTAAGCAATACACTGCTGTTTGCCATCTCCAACTTCAGCTCCAAGCTGCTCAGCTTCTTCATCCGCCCGTACCTGAGCTACGCGTTGGATACGCCGGACATCATGGGTGTGTCCAGCCTGCTGCAGCAGGCTACTAACCTGCTGATCCCGGTGGTCAGTTTGGGCGTGTCCTACGCAGTCATCCGCTTTGGCCTGGATAAAAAGGTCAACAAGTCCAGCGTCTTCGTCAATGGCGGCGCTACCATCAGCGTGGGCTTTTTGCTGCTGCTGCTGGCCATGCCGCTGGTGCGGCTCATCCCCAACGCGGCGGAATACCTGCCATATCTATACCTCTGTGTGCTGGCCAGCTGCCTGCGCACGCTGTGTACCCAGTTTATCCGCTCCCGTATGTTGAACCGCCTGGTGGCGATAGACGGCGTGCTGACTACCGGCGCACTGCTGGCGTATTACCTGGTGTTTTTGAGTTGGCTCAAGCTTGGCGCGGCGGGCTTTTTGCTGGCAAACGCCTGCGCGGACCTGACCTCGATGGTGTTTGTGTTCTTTGCGGGCGGGTGCTATAAATTCTACAACCCCAAAGCCTTTGACAAAAAGCTGTGGCGCGACATGCTGCGCTACTGCCTGCCCATGATCCCCGCGGCCATCAGCTTTTGGATCATCAACGCCAGCGATATGTTCTTTGTGCAGGCTATGTGCGAGGATTACGGCGGTCGCAGCGGCAACTATTGGGTCGGCCTGCTGTCGGCGGGCTATTTCCTGCCGCAGGTCATCACGATTCTGGGCAGCATCTTCTACGAGGCCTGGCAGCTCTCCGCTGTGACCGAGGAGCAGGACCGCGAGGTGTTCTTCTCCAAAATTTTCCGTATCTACGCCAGTGTTTTGTTCTGCTGTGTGGCGGGCGTTATCTGGCTCTGCCGACCGATGATGCACCTGTTCAAGGCCGAATATTACGACGGCTGGATCTTTGTGCCGTTTCTGACGCTCTGCTCCATGTGCACCTGCCTGAACCAGTTCCTCAACAGCATCTACGTGGTGTATAAGCGGTCCACCGGTTCGCTGGTCACGATGCTGTGCGGTGCGGTGCTCAACCTGATCCTGAACTACTGCTTCATCCTGGCCTGGGGCCCTTGGGGTGTCACTCCGGCCAGCTTCTTAGGGCTGCTGTTGGTTTTTTTGCTGCGTGCCTACTCCACCCGCGGCCTGCTGGAAGTGGACTTCCACCCCGGCTGGCTGCTGTTGAACCTGGCGCTGGTGCTGGCGGAAATTTTCTGCATCATGCGGCTGGAAAACTGGGTCATCCCGGTCACAGTGCTGACGGCCATCGTCTGCGCCATCAACTTCCGCGAAATTTTCAGCATGCTGAACAAACTGGTGGGCAAATTCCTCCACCGCAAAAAGGAGTGATATTGTATGGAAACTGTGGATAACGAGGTCTTACAGGCGCTTTCCGCCCGCAAAAGTGTGCGCGTGTATACCGACGAGCCGGTGACCGAAGCCGAGCGGAACGCTATTTTACAAGCGGCGTTCCAGGCACCCACGGCGGGCAACCAGCAGCTGTACACGATCTTGAACATCACCGACCCGGCGCTGAAAGCCCGCATGGCCGATTTGTGCGACCACCAGCCGTTCATTGCCAAGGCACCGCTGGTGCTGGTGTTTTTGGCCGATTGCCGCCGTTGGCTGCAGGCCTATAAGGCAGCGGGCATCGAGGATGTACGGACCCCCGGTGTAGGAGACCTGCTGCTGGCCATGGCCGATACCTGCATCGCAGCGCAGAATGCCGTGGTGGCGGCGGAAAGCCTGGGCATCGGCAGCTGCTACATCGGTGATGTCATCGAGAACGCCGAGCAGATGCGGGAAGCCCTGCATCTGCCGGAGCATGTGGTTCCTGCCTGTATGCTGGTGTTCGGCCGCCCGACCGAACAGCAAAAGGCACGCCCCAAACCGGCCCGGTTTGCAAAGGACGCCGTCGTTTGTGAGAATACCTACCGCGACCGCACCGATGCGGAATTGCGCGCGGACTTTACCACCCGCGCTGCCGCCAACGGCCAGCAGAACTACGATTTCACCACCGCCATCCAGGCCTTCTGCAAACGCAAGTACGAGAGCGATTTCTCCCGGGAAATGACGAGGAGTGCAGAGGTATATCTGGAAGAGTTCCGAAAGTAAAATAATACAAAGCCGCCGCACAGTGTTTACTGCGCGGCAGTTTTTGTTTAATGATGATGTGAGAGGCTACGAAGTTTTACGTTCGTTCTCTACGATTTTCCCAGGATCGGGTGTTGCGGGCGTGTCAGGCTCAGTCGAGGGCGTTTTCGTAGGGGCCGGGCACAGCCGTCGGCACATTGGCGGTGGGAATCACCACGCTGCTGCTGCCGGAAGCCGCCCGATTCGCATACGCCACCAGAATATCATCGGCACTCCTATATAAAAGGTACACGATCTGTCCGTTGGTGTTACACCAGAAGTTCAGCACCGTGCCGTCCACACCGGCGGCTGCCTTGACCTCGGCTGCACCGGCGGCAGTACCATCGGGCGTGTTCTGCGGGGTTAGCAGGTATTCACCGGTGCCCTCGCGCTGGGCCAGTGTGCCCGTAACGGTGGGGCGCTCGTCCCGGACCTGACCGGCCCATGCGGCCAGCGTGGTATCGATTTTTTTACTGCTGTCCTGGATGTAAGCCGTCCGCGCTTCGGTATACTTCTGTGCGCCCAGCCCGGAGGCGGCCGTCACGCAGGCCTGCGCCTCGGTGACTGCTTTTCTCTCCCGTCCGGTCTCCAACTGGCGGGAAAAGGCCGGCACGGCCACACTGGCTAAAATGGCCAGGATAACCAGAACAACGACCAGCTCCACCAGGGTAAAACCACGGCGGCTTTCATATTTCCGGCGTCGCAGCAGCATAGCGGTGCCTCCTTGTATTTTTCACATCCTGGGCAGGAATTACTGCCCAAAAATCGACTGCACACGCTTGGCGTGGGCACCAATATTGTTATATTCCAGTGCCAGATACCCCTTCACCCAGGCGTCCAGGCTTTCGTCCTCGCCGTAGGTGCCGTAGGTGCCGTCCACCTTCATGTAGTCGTTGGCGGCGGTCACCACAGGGGTCTGCTGCTTCATAGCCAGCAGGTATTTGTAGTAGCCCGTCAGCGGCAGACCGGCCTGCTGGGCAATCGTGGGGGCCAGCATCACCATGTCCATACGGTTCAGCGAGTCGGCAGTGCTGGTGGCGGCGTCGATGTTCTCCAGCGGGTAATTGGCCCAAATAAAGAACGGCGTGCTGCGCTCCAGAATTTGCAGGTCGTTGCCCTCGGTGCGGGTCTTGTCAGCCACGTGGTCCACAAAACTGGGGGCGTGGTCGCCGGCAAACGCCAGCACTACCTTGCGGCCGGTCTCCTCGTACTGTTTGGTAAAGTAGTCGCACAGTTCCTGCACGGCGGCGTCGCTCATGTGGATGCAGCTCAGGTATTCGTCCATCAGTTCGTCGTACTCGCCGTAGTCGGTGGCGGCGTGTACAATATCCAGCGAAGCATCGTTCATTGTGTAGTCGCCGTGGCTCTGGATAGACACCAGGAAGCCGAACCGCGGCTTGTCCTCGGGCATGGCCTCGTACAGCTTTTCGAAGTCGCGGTAAGAGGCCGAGTCGGTCTGATACGGGCGGTTGCCGTAGTATTCCTTGGTGGGGAAGTCGTCTTGGAAGTGGGTCTCATCGAAGCCCAGTGCCAGCCAGGCAGAGTCGCGGCGGTAGTTGGAGTTTGTGTAGGGGTGGGCAGCCAGCGTGCTGTAGCCCAGGTCCTTCAGGTAGCTGACCAGGCTGTTGGCGTTGTGCAGGTTCAGCCAGTTGAAGGGGGTAATGGAGGGCATCAGCATCAGCGAGTTGCTGGACAGCATCTCGTACTCGCTGGAATTGGTGCCGCCGCCTACGTGGGGGCTGATAGTGTGGCCGTACACAGCGTTGGGCAGGTTCTTGGTAACGGGCATGACCTCGGTGTCGGCCTGCAAATCGGTCACGAGGTCAAAGTCGTAGAAGCTCTCGGACAGCACCAAAATGATGTCAGGGTAGTCGGTGCTGGCGGATTCTGCCGTGGCGGAGGGAAAGTCCTCGGCCATGGCGGCCGCGGTGACGGCGGCGTCATCGCTGTAGTTCTCCGGCTCAATGATGGGGTCGGCCATCAGGCTGGCGGCCTCGATGGTACCGGCCAGGTAGCCGTACTTATAATAGGTATTCTGCCAGGCCCAACCGTAGGTGGTTTTGGGCTTGACCGAAACCGGCCCAAAGTAGCCGAAAAAGAGTACGCAGAACACACCGGCGGCACAACCCAGTACCTGCACACCGCGGGCGCGCCAGCTGGCGCGCTTGGGGCAGTCCTTGACCAGCTGCCCCTGCACAAAAGCAATCGCCAGCACCGGCAGATACCACAGAATGATGGTGCGCACGGTGGCGGTAATTTGCAGTGTGTAGCTGCCCATGACCTCGGCGGCGGTGCCCAGGTTCAGGATATCCTGGGGCATCAGGGCCGAGCCGTGCAGATCGCGGGTATAGTAGTTGATGAGTGCGATCACGGTGAACAGTGCACCGGAGATGCCGGTGGCGCGGCTCCACTTGCCCAGGATGGCAAACAACACCAGTGTCAGGCAGAAGGCGGTCAGGGCGTTCAGCGGGGCGTACAGCGGCCACTGCATGGCCAGAAAGTCCGGCGTAACGCCGTCGGACAGTTCCAGCTGATACCGCGCAATAAATGCGGCAGTGATGGCCAGTGCAAAGGGCAGGACCCCTTGCAGGAAGAAATTCTTCCAGTTGAAATTTTTCAGTTTTTGCATGGGAATAGATAAGACCTCTCTATACTACATAATATTACAAATTACAGTATAGCATATATTGCAACAAAAATAAAGACGCCGCCTGTTGGTCGGGCGGCGGTGTTTGTTTGGTTTGTGGGGTGCTTACCGGCGGGTATTGCGCTGCCAGATGGCAAACAGGCCGTCCAGGATGAGCGTTTCCCGGTAGGTGATCTCGGTCACGCAGCAATCGCGAACGCTGGAGGGCAGCGTACCGGTGGCGATTACAGGGGCGGCGTCGGCATGCAGCGCGGCGCGGAACTGTGCTACCATACCGTCCAGCATGGCCGAGGTCCCGTGCACGATGCCGCTGTGCAGGCAATCGGCGGTGTTTGTGCCCAGCAGACGGCGGGGCTTGGCTTCCAACTCCACCTGGGGCAGCTGGGCGGTATTTTTTACCAGTGATGCCAGCGAGCACTGCGGCCCTGGAAGGATAGCGCCGCCCACCAGGGCGCCGGTGTCGTCCACGGCCAGCAGGGTAGTGGCGGTATCGAAGTTGACGACCACCAGCGGCGGCTCGGCCCGGCGCAGCGCGCCGACCACCGCGCAGAGCAGTTCGCCGCCCAACTGGGCCGGGTTGTCCATGCGGATACGCACACCGCTTTTCAGACCGGGCCCTACTTCCATGACCGGGGCCTCACACATCTTGCGCAGAGCCTCCCGGATGCGGGGCGTCAGCGCGGGCACCACGCTGGAAAAGATGATGGCGGTGATCTCCTGCGGTTCCGCGCCGTACAAGGCCAGCATGTTTACCATTTTATATAGAAGCTCATCGCTGCTCAACGCGGTATCCGCAAACAGCCGTGAGGAAAACACCAGCTTACCATCCGGCGTATAACTGCCAAAGGTAATGTTGGAGTTGCCGATATTTAATGCCAGGATCATTCGGGTCCCTCTTTCTACAGGTGATGCTTATATACTATTATAATAAAGAAGAAATTGCAAGAGCCGCTATTGATTGGCTGCCTCTCTGCGAGGGGGGACTTGCGTTACCACCCCTTATCCCTACAAATGGTGCCAATCCCACCCAATCCCCACAATATACACCTTGCCCAAAAGTACAATAAAAACTTTGTCAAAAAAACCGAAAAAAGTGCTTGACAAAGGTCAT
>ENA-USUG01000205-USUG01000205.1-human-gut-metagenome-genome-assembly--contig:-NODE-205-length-91831-cov-35.238115_pt1 | contig 91831 bp, 76 predicted proteins | sample MGYA00250059_ERZ773394 | MGnify/ENA primary metagenome ERZ773394 (study PRJEB29103, sample SAMN06111957) | human gut metagenome | biome: human gut; feature: ankylosing spondylitis patient; material... | reverse complement strand
AGCGGCTAAGAAAACTGCCAAGGCAGAGAAGAAAGAACTTGTACCGGAAGTATTTGTTCAGTTTGATGGTAATGAAGATGTTGTTGCAAACGTGATTGAGAGAGCAAAAGAAGCTTTCACAGCAGACGGACACAGAGCATCCAGCATCAAGTCTTTAAAGGTTTATTTAAAACCGGAAGAATATGCAGCATACTATGTTATAAACGATACATATGCAGGCAAGGTTAACTTATTCTAGTTTTATTTTGCCCATGATATTAAAATGGCTTCGGAATTCCGAAGCCATTTTTGCTGTTGTTATTTATTTCTTTTTCTGATTAGCTTTATATTTCTTTATAAGCTTCTGGATACGCTCGTTTGGATCTAAGAGCTCGCTGATAGAAGCATCATGATTCAATGTATCAATAATATAAGCAATATATTTGCTCATGTCACAGTTGATATAATATGGACGGCTTAAAAGCTCCGGAGTCTGATAAGTCAGGTTGGTGGTAACTACACGGTAGATAGTTCCATCTTCTACAGCTTTATCGAATTTTTCCAGACCATTGGTGAAAAGTCCGAAGGTTGCAACGACAAAGATTCTGTTTGCTTTTCTCTTCTTTAGTTCGGTTGCAACGTCAATCATGCTTTCTCCGGAAGAAATCATATCATCGATAATCAGAACATCTTTTCCTTCTACGGAAGAACCTAAAAATTCATGTGCGACAATAGGGTTACGTCCGTCAACAATTCTGCTGTAATCACGACGTTTGTAGAACATACCCATATCCAGACCAAGTACACTGGAAAGATAAATTGCACGTCCGGTACCACCCTCATCCGGGCTGATAATCATCATGTGGTCAGAATCAATCTGTAAGTCAGGAACGTTTTTGCAGATACCTTTGATAAACTGGTATGCAGGCTGAACAGTTTCAAAACCACCCTTTAAAGGAATTGCATTCTGGACACGAGGGTCATGTGCATCAAATGTAATAATGTTGTCAACGCCCATGGCAACCAGTTCCTGTAAAGCCAGTGCACAGTCTAAAGATTCCCTGGTGCTTCTTCTATGCTGGCGGCTTTCATAAAGGAATGGGATGATAACAGTAATTCTTCTTGCCTTGCCGCCAATTGCAGCAATAATTCTCTTTAAATCCTGGTAATGATCGTCTGGGGACATATGGTTTGTCTGACCACACAGAGAATAAGTAAGGCTGTAGTTAGTAACATCAACCATAAGATAAAGGTCATAACCACGAACAGTTTCTTTGATCATTCCCTTTGCCTCGCCTGAACCAAAACGAGGGGTAACAGCTTCGATGATATAAGAATCACGTTTGTAGCCCATAAAAGCTGCATCATTCTGGTGCTGATGCTGTCTTTCGTCTCTCCATTTGACAAGGTATTTGTCAACTTTTTCTCCTAATTCCTGGCAGCTCTGTAATGGAATAATTCCAAGAGAACCAGTAGGAAGGGTTTCTAAGTTTCTTTCACTGTTTGACATGAATAGGTTCCTCCATAGAAATAATTTATCTTATATAGTTCAATAGATATAGCATCTAATTGAATGCGTAATTAATGCAGCTTTTTCTTAAGACGGATATCGTCTCCAAAAAGCTTAATCATCGTATAGCTGCTGAAGATGCGGGAGCAGATACGCTCGGAATATACATCAGCAAGCTGGTCGATACTTAAATTCGTAGAAATCAATGTTGATTTCTGACGCAGCATACGTTCGTTCAGACACAGGAAAAGCCGGGATGCCGTAAAGGAGTTGGCAAGCTCGGTTCCAAGGTCATCAATGATTAAAAGATCACAGTCGAAGATATTCTGTCCGGCAGCAGAAGCTGCAGCGTCCTTCTGGAAAGTGTCCTTTTCAAATATATCAAATAATTGGAAAGCTGTAAAATAAATAACGGAATGACCTTTATCTAAAAGCTCTTTGGCAACGCAGTTTGAAAGAAAAGTCTTACCGACACCGGTTGCTCCATAGAAAAAGAGATTTTCAAAAGAGGTGTCAAAATGCTCGATAAAGGACTTACAGTCTGCAACAGCTTTTTTTGCAGTATCATAAGCAGATAATCCGGTTGTGGGATTTATCTGCTCTTTGGAATAGTATGCATAAGAGAAATTCGAAAAATTCTCTTTGGCTAAAATATCTTTTACATTAGACTGCGTATAGACTAAATCAATGGCAGCTTGTACAAAACAATGACAGCGTTCATTTCCAATATAACCGGTATCCTTACAGTCCTTACAGGTATAAACCGGTTCCAGATAATCAGCCGGATAGCCCAGAGAAGCAATCAGATTCCGTTTCTCCCTGCGAAGAGCAGCAAGCTGTTCTTTTAATGAAGAGAGAACAGAGGAATCTTCTGCTCCATCATCAGATAAAAGCTGTTTTGCACTTGCTACTGAGATAGAAGAAATCTCGTTGTCTATTTCTGTAAGGCGCGGACATTTTCCGTAGACTTCCTGAATGCGTTCATCCAGAAGATGCTGATTGTGAAACTGTCTGGCATTATATTGCCGGATTAAAGTATCGTATTGTGAATTATTAAGAGACATGAAATGCTCCTTTAGTATTCCTGAAAAAAGTGTCTTAATTATTTAAGAGCTGTTTTTCAAGCTGTTCAAAATTATAGGTACGCTGTGAAAAATTGTTAAACCGGTTGGCGGCAGTCTTGTTTACGGTGACATTGCGGGAAGAAGATGCCTTGCTTTTTTTGTAAGCAGTGTCTAATATAGCAATATCCTCTAAATGGTGGATATTGCATTTATGCCAGTTCTCTAAGATGGTATCGGCATACTGGAAGCTTGGCTGATTTGTCGCCTGCAGTGTCCGTTTGCATGCCTCGGAAATGATATCCAGTGTAAATCCAAACTGGCTGGTCCATTTATCTACCAGTTCAAGTTCGTATTCAGCCAGTTTTCTGCCGCTGATTCCAAATGCCTTCATGACACCATAATGTGTCTGCTTATAGGCACTGGAAGAACGTCTGGCATCCTCCGCAGTACGGATAGAAGAAGCAGACCAGGAAAGGGCAATCTTGTCCATATAGCGGATGCTCTTATGGCCGTTGTCCACACAGGATTCTACCAGATATTCAATCAGGTCTGTGGAGAATTTCAATTCATCTGACCAGTAAAGAATGGTTTCATAATCCTTGATGGACAAAGGATGTCCGATATAGCGTTCAATAATGAATAATAAATCACTGGAAGCCTCATCGTTCTGGAAAGACAGAATCTGGTCTTTCGTATAGGATGGACGGATATCTACAGAAGATACTTCCGTAGGCTTTTCTGCATGTTCAGAATCTTGCGTAACCGCAGAAACAGGCTCACACAGGCAGATGCCGGTAAGCTGTTCGCCGGAATTATATTCTAACTGGAGTAAGTGTTTCTTCTCCCAGTATTTTAAGGCACGTTTAATATCCTTTTCTGTATGGTCAAATTTATCAGCCATCTTAGAAATGGAAAAATTCTCAGCTGCGTTGATGCAGCGGAGTAAATATAAATAAATTTTTACAAATTCTCCATTGGCATCTGCCATATACTCATCAATAAAGGTATTGGATACGCAGGTAACCGTGGATTTGCTTTTCGTATGTAATGTTATGTCTGTCATAAGAACTCCCTCTTTCACCGACCACATTATAGCATATGAATCTAAAATTGAGAAGTCTTATTTTAACCAAAAATCCAGTAAAATCAAGGGTTTCCACATTTGCACAGAATTGTGAATAATGTGGATAACTTTCTTTTGAAAGTGCATTATGGTAACTGAAATGGGAGCAGTTTGGCGGTTAATGCAGATAGAATGGCGATTTTCAAAAATACATTATGTAAACAAAAAAATCCACATCCATAATTCACAAAAATGTGAATTACGATGTGGATAATGTGGATAACTACTGCTGAAGCAGGTGTTCTCCTATAAGATACACGTCTCCGGCCCCCATAGTTATCAACAAATCATTGTTTATGCATTTTTCCGATAAAAATTTTTCAATCTCATCAAAAGACGGGAAGTAATAACTTTCCTGACCGTTTTTCCGAAGCTCTGCCAAAAGGTCTTTGGAAGAAATTCCGATCGTATTTTTCTCTCTGGCTGCATAGATGTCTGCAAGGACTACAATATCTGCCATGGAAAGTACCCGGGCAAAATCACTTAAGAATGCCTTGGTTCTGGAATAAGTGTGTGGCTGGAAAACGCAGATAATCCGTCCGTGTGGATAATTCCGGGCTGCGGTTAATGTAGCAGCTACTTCAGTCGGATGATGGGCATAATCATCGATAACGGTGATACCGTTTTTTGTTCCTTTGTATTCAAAACGACGTTTGGTGCCGCCAAACTGAAGCAGTCCCTTTTTGATAACATCCAAAGGAAGACCGAGATTTAAGCAAAGTGCAATGGCAGCCAGCGAATTGGAGACATTATGCTTGCCTGGAACGCTTAAGGAAACGGTTCCTAAGTCTTCGGTTTTGTGCATTAGAGTATATGTGCCGCAGGCATGGTCATTATAAGTAATATTTTTAGCATAAAAGTCATCGTTTTCGCATAAACCATAAGTAGTGACGCTACAGGACAAATTGTTGGTAATCTGATCTAAAGCTGCAATCTGACCGTTGATGATTAATACACCATCATGTGCAGTATTTCCGGCAAATTCATGGAAAGAACGGCGGATATCATCGATATCTTTGAAGAAGTCGAGATGCTCAGCTTCCACACTGGTGATGATACTGTATTTCGGATGAAAATGCAGGAAACTGTTGGTATATTCGCAGGCCTCGGTAATGAATACTTCTGAACCACCTACGCGGATATTTCCGCCGATTGCTTCTAAGATACCGCCAACACTGATTGTAGGGTCAGCCTTTGCAACAAGAAGAATCTGTGAAATCATGGATGTGGTAGTGGTTTTTCCATGGGTACCGGCAACTGCAATGGATTTCTCATAGTTATCCATAATCTGTCCAAGCAGTTCTGCACGGGAAAGCATTGGAATACCGGCATCTACGGCTGCTTTAAATTCCTCATTGTCCTCGCGGATGGCAGCAGTATAGACAACCAGTGCAGGACGGATGGATAAGTTAGATGCTTTCTGGCCAATGTAAATGGTTGCGCCTTTTTTGGCAAGGCTGTCGGTAAGTGCAGACTGCTTTGCATCAGAACCGGAAATGGTAAAACCTTCTTCCAGCAAGATTTCTGCAAGACCACTCATACTGATACCGCCAATACCGATAAAATGTACATGAATAGGTTCTTCAAAATTTAATGAATACATAATTCTTTACCTGCCTGACTTATAATTTCGTTTCTTGAGAAAAGATTTCTTCCTAATATTATAACCATATGCAGGGAATTTGCAAATCTATTTTGTCTGTCAGGAAAAAAGAATGCAAAATAATGGAGGTGATTTTGTAAAAATGACAAGAAATGTTCAAAAATTGTCTAAAATGACTAAAATATGCGAAAAAAGATAAAATAATTATACAGAATGCTGTACAACATATGGGCAGTGTGTTATACTTTTGTTATACCAAAATGACCTGATTTTATGACGAGAGGTGAATGACGTGATTAAGAAAGAAATGATAGCCATGCTTTTGGCGGGCGGACAAGGAAGCCGTCTTGGAGTATTAACTTCCGGTGTAGCAAAGCCTGCAGTCGCATTTGGAGGAAAGTATCGTATTATCGACTTTCCATTGAGCAACTGCATCAACTCAGGTATTGATACCGTCGGAGTGCTGACACAGTATCAGCCATTGAGATTAAACAGACATATTGGAATTGGAATTCCGTGGGACTTAGACCGTAATAACGGAGGAGTAACGGTTCTTCCACCATATGAGAGAAGTGATAACAGTGAATGGTATACTGGTACAGCAAATGCAATTTACCAGAACCTGAAATATATGGAGACTTATAATCCGGATTATGTGCTGATTTTATCAGGCGACCATATTTATAAGATGGATTATGAAGTAATGCTTGATTTCCATAAGGAAAATAATGCAGACGTAACAATTGCAGCAATGCCTGTTCCAATAGAAGAAGCAAGCCGTTTTGGTGTGGTTATAACAGACGAAAATAAAAAAATTAAAGAGTTCGAGGAAAAACCGGAACATCCGAGAAGTAACCTCGCATCCATGGGAATATACATATTCAACTGGAAAGTATTGCGTGACAGTTTAATTGCTATGAAGGATCAGAGTAATTGTGACTTCGGAAAGCATATTATTCCATACTGCCATGAGAATGGGAAGCGTTTATTTGCTTATGAATTCAATGGTTACTGGAAGGATGTTGGAACACTTTCCTCCTATTGGGAAGCAAATATGGAATTGATTGATCTGATTCCGGAATTTAACCTTTATGAAGAATACTGGAAGATTTATACCAAGAGCGATAATGTAGCTCCGCAGTATCTTGCAGCAGAGTCCAAGGTTGATACCAGCATTATCGGAGAAGGTGCTGAAATTTATGGAGAAGTGCAGAATTCTGTAATTGGTGCAGGAGTCCGGATTGAAAAGGGTGCGGTGGTACACAATTCCATTATCATGAAAGAATGTGTGATTGGAGAGAATACTGTGGTGGAGAAATCCATTATTGCAGATAAGGCCATTGTTGGAGCAAACTGCCACTTAGGCGTAGGGGAGTATGCACCAAGCACATTGAATGAAAAAGTATATGCATCTGATCTGGTTACTATCGGAGAAGATTCTGTAATACCAGACGGAGTTTCAATTGGAAAAAATACAGCGATTTCCGGAGTGACGGAACCGTCAGATTATCCAGATGGAATGTTAGCAGGCGGTGGAGCTATTATTAAGGAAGGTGACAGAATATGAAGGCATTAGGATTAATTTTAGCAGGTGGAAACAATCATCGTATGCAGGAACTTTCCAGCAAGCGTGCAATTGCAGCAATGCCAATCGGTGGAAGTTACCGATGCATTGATTTTGCATTGAGTAATATGAGCAACTCACATGTTCAGACCGTTGCAGTGCTGACTCAGTATAATGCACGTTCTTTAAATGAACATTTAAGTTCATCCAAATGGTGGGATTTTGGAAGAAAACAGGGAGGTCTTTATACCTTCACTCCTACCGTAACCGCTGACAACAGCTGGTGGTACAGAGGAACTGCAGATGCAATGTACCAGAACATTGATTTCTTGAAAAAACGTCATGAGCCATATGTAATTATTACAGGTGGTGATTGTGTATACAAGCTGGATTACAATAAGGTATTGGATTACCATATTGAGAAGAAAGCTGATATAACTGTTGTGTGCAAGGATATGCCGGAAGGCGCAGATATCAGCCGCTTTGGTGTAATCCGCATGAATGAAGAATCCAGAATCACAGAGTTTGAAGAGAAACCTATGGTATCCAGCTCTAATACAATTTCTACCGGTATTTATATCATCCGCAGAAGACAGCTGATTGAAATGTTAGAGCGGAGCGGTCAGGAAGACAGATGGGATTTCGTTACAGATATTCTGATTCGTTATAAGAATATGAAACGAATTTATGGATATAAAATGGAAGATTACTGGAGCAATATTGCAACAGTAGATTCATATTACAATACAAATATGGATTTCCTGAAACCGGATGTGAGAAATTACTTCTTCCGTGAGACACCGCATATCTATTCGAAAGTAGATGATTATCCACCAGCAAAATACAATGCAGGTTCTGATGTGAAGAACAGCCTGATTTCCAGTGGATGTATCATCAACAGTAAAATAGAAAATTCTGTATTGTTTAAAAATGTGTTTGTAGGAAAGAATTGTGTAATCAAGAATTCCATTATTCTCAATGACGTATACATTGGAGATAATACGCATATTGAAAACTGTATCGTGGAAAGCCGTGGAACGCTGAAAGCCAACACGTATTATTGCGGTGACGACGGAGTAAAGGTTGTACTTGAGCGCAATGACAGATATGCACTGTAGGCAGAAGACTTAAGAGAAAGGCGTGAAGGGGGTAACATAATGCAGATTACAGATGTAAGAATACGTAAAGTTGAAAAAGAAGGTAAAATGAAAGCTGTGGTATCTATTACCATAGATGAAGAATTTGTTGTACATGATATCAAGGTGATTGACGGAGAGAAGGGACTCTTCATTGCAATGCCAAGCCGCAAGGCTGCTGATGGGGAATACAGAGACATTGCACATCCAATTAACTCAGATACCAGAAATAAGATACAGCAGATTATTTTAGAAAAGTACGAAAGTGAAATCGCAGCTGAGGAGGCGTAACACGTACATAGAATAAGGAAGACGAGCAGGCTGTCACAGAAATGTGGCAGCCTGTTTTTCACACTTCTTTTTTTGAACAATTGATAGAATGAAGTATAAATATGCCGTGGGGCAAATGAGAAAGCATGAAAAAGCCTGTTAGGAGCACTTGGAATTTCGGGCGAAAACAGACAACGCCGGCACAGGGAAGTGCCGGCGAGGCGCAAGCAACATGGATGTTGATTTGCACCGGTTGTCAGAACTGATAAAAATTTTTTCAAAATTCTTAGTGCTCCTTATAGTCTTTTTCGCTTTTCCATTTGCCCCACGGCAGATTTACATTGTCATCTATTTCATATTGTGGAAAAAAGGATGACAAATTTCTGAGAAAGAAGTATACTAAAATGTAACAGTATTTTCGGCAGAAAGCCGGAGAGGAATAAAGAGGATAAAAATATGGAAACATTAAAAGCGGTAATATTGGCAGCTGGAAAGGGAACCAGAATGCAGTCAGACCTTCCGAAAGTAGTGCATACAATAGACGGAAAGTGTCTGGTAGATTATGTAATTGAAGCGGCAGAAGGAGCAGGAGCGGAGGATATCTGTCTGGTGGTAGGCTATAAGCATGAAGAGGTAGAGAATACCATTTCACATAAAGATGATGTAACATTTGTACTGCAGGAGCAGCAGCTTGGAACTGGTCATGCGGTAAAATGTGCCAAGGATTTTCTGGGAAAAGATGGACATACACTGATTCTTTTTGGAGATGCGCCACTGATTACATCTGCAACCTTAAAGCAGCTTTTGGAGCATCATATCCAGCATAAAAATGCAGTAACCGTATTGTCAGCAACGATAGATGACCCGACCGGATACGGAAGAATTATCCGCAATGAATCAGGAGAATTTATAAAGAGCGTAGAACATAAGGATGCAAACGAGGAAGAGTTGAAATCCCATGAGATTAATTCCGGAATGTATGTGTTTAATACCTGGGAATTATCACAGGCATTGGATAAGATTCAGCCGAATAATGCACAGGGTGAATATTATCTGCCGGATACGCTTACGATATTAAAGGATAAAGGACTTCGTGTAGATGCATTTGCACTGGAAAGCCCGGAAGACATCAATGGAGTAAATGACCAGAAGCAGTTAGAATCAGCTGCAGAAATCATCAGAAGAAGGAAGAAAGAATGTACATTATAGCGGGACTTGGAAATCCTGGAAAGAAATATGAACATACCAGACATAATGTTGGCTTTGATGTCATGGATGTACTGGCAGAAAAATATAATATAAGGATGGACGAAAAAAAGTATAAAGCAATCTGCGGCAAAGGAATGATCGGAAGTGAAAAAGTTGTTCTGGTGAAGCCACAGACTTTTATGAACTTAAGCGGAGAAAGCATCGCTGAAGCAGTAAATTTCTATAAAGTGGATCCGACCAGTGAACTGTTAGTGATTTTTGATGATATCAGCCTGGCACCGGGAAGAATAAGGATTCGTAAAAAAGGCAGTGCCGGCGGACACAATGGAATTAAAAATATTATTGCGCAGGTGGGAACAGAGCAGTTTGCTAGGATCAAGGTAGGTGTCGGTGAGAAACCACAGGGCTGGGATTTGGCAGACCATGTCCTTGGCCATATGGATAAGGCAGACCGGAAACTGGCAGAGGAAGCATTTTTAGATGCGGTATCTGCGGTAGAACTGATTGTCGATGGAAAAATCGAACAGGCAATGAATGACTATAATTAAAGGAAGAACATTATGAATGTATTTTTGCAGCCCCTTTCGGAACTGGAAGAATTGCAAAATGCCTTAAAGCAGCTAAAGAGCAGTCCGGGTATCGTTCAGATATCCGGATGCATGGATGCGCAGAAGGCACATATGGTATTTGCGGCGAACGATGGTTTTAGAAATAAAATCATCGTTACTTTTAACGAACAAAAAGCAAGGGAAATCTTAGAAGATTATCGTTTTTTCGACAGGGAGACTCTCTATTTCCCAGCGAAGGATATTTTATTTTATCAGTCGGATATCAGAAGTAATCAGCTTACCGGAGAGCGGATTGCCCTGTTAAAACGTTTATCCGAAAAGAAGCCGGTTACAGTGGTATTGACTTTTGACGGACTGATGAACCGGATGGCAGGACTGGAAGCCTTTAAAGAAGCGGTGCGTACTTATAAGGTGGAAGACGAATTAGACTTTGAGGCAGAGACAAAGCGGCTTTTGCAGATGGGGTATGTGCGCAATTATCAGGTGGAAATGCCGGGAGAATTTGCGGTGCGTGGAGGAATCCTTGATATATATCCTCTGACGGAAGAAAATCCGCTGCGTATTGAAATGTGGGGAGATACCATTGATTCCCTGCGAAGCTTTGAGGCGGAGAGCCAGCGTTCCATAGAGAATTTGGAAGAAATTACGTTGTATCCTGCAACGGAACTGGTGCTGACGGAAGAACGGAAGCAGGCAGGCTTGAAGAAAATTCGACAGGAAGCGGTAAAAGCAGAAAAGAAGTTCCGTGACCAGATGAAAAATGAAGAAGGCCATCGCATCAAACAGACGGCGGCAGCTTTGGAAGAAGAGATAGAAGAATTAGGTGGTGCAGCTAATTTGGACAGCAGCCTTGCATATTTCTTCCCGGAGGCGGTAAGCCTTTTGGATTATTTTGGCAAAGACGAGACTCTTTTAGTCCTGGATGAACCTGCCCGGCTGATGGAAAAGGGCAGAGTGACAGAGCAGGAATTTGAAGAGAGCATGAAGCAGCGCTTGGAGAAGGGTTATATCCTGCCGGGACAGGCAGAAACGCTCTTTACCGGAAAGGAAATTACTGCGAAGATGCAGAGTTTCCACGGACTTGCACTGGCAGCACTGGATATGAAGGTGCGGGAGTTAGACATTACGAACCGTTACCATATTCAGGTGCAGGGTGTGAATTCCTATAATAACAGCTTTGCAACGCTGGTGAAGGATTTAAAGAATTATAAGAAAAACGGATACCGGGTCGTTGTATTATCCGCATCTAAGACAAGGGCAGAGCATCTGGCGAAGGATTTACAGGAAGAAGAGGTAAGCTGTTATTATGCCAAAGATTTTGAACGGAAATTGCAGCCGGGAGAAATCTTAACTGCCTATGGAAAAGTAAAACGTGGATACGAATACCCGCTGATTAAATTTGCGGTTATCACAGAAAGTGATATATTCGGGCAGGAAAAGAAGAAACGGAAGAAACACCGTCTCTATGAGGGGGAAAAGATACAGAGCTTTCGTGACCTTCATGTAGGTGATTATGTGGTACATGAAAATCACGGCCTTGGCATTTATCGTGGGATCGAGAAAATCGAAGTCGATAAAAAAGTCAAGGATTATATTAAGATTGAATATGCCAAGGGAGGCAATCTTTATATTCTTGCAACCCAGCTGGAACTGATTCAGAAATATGCCGGTTCCGATGCCAAGAAACCGAAGTTAAACCGGCTGGGCAGCCCAGACTGGGATAAGACAAAAACCAGAGTGCGTGGTGCGGTAAAAGAAATTGCCCACGAACTGGTGGAACTCTATGCTATCCGACAGAATAAAGAAGGCTATGTCTATGGTCCGGATACTGTATGGCAGAAGGAATTTGAAGAGATGTTTCCATTTGAGGAGACAGAAGATCAGGAACTTGCCATTGAAGCAACCAAGAAGGACATGGAAAGCACCAAGATTATGGATCGTCTGATTTGCGGAGACGTAGGATATGGCAAGACGGAGGTGGCAATCCGTGCTGCCTTTAAGGCGGTGCAGGAGGGAAAACAGGTAGTTTATTTAGTACCGACCACAATCCTGGCGCAGCAGCACTATAATACCTTTGCCCAGCGGATGAAAGATTTCCCGGTAAGAGTAGATTTGCTTTGCCGTTTCCGCAGCCCAAAAGAGCAGAAGAAAACCATCGAAGATTTGAAAAAAGGCATGGTGGATATTATTATCGGAACCCACAGAGTGCTTTCTGAGGATGTGAAATTTAAGGATTTGGGACTTCTCATTATCGATGAGGAGCAGCGTTTTGGTGTGGCTCATAAAGAGAAAATCAAGCAGATGAAAAAGGATGTGGATGTGCTGACTTTAACGGCAACACCAATTCCAAGGACATTGCATATGAGCCTTATCGGAATCCGCGATATGAGTGTTTTAGAGGAGCCGCCGATGGATCGTGTGGCAATCCAGACTTATGTCATGGAATATAATGAAGAAATGGTGCGGGAGGCAATCTGCCGGGAATTAGCAAGAGACGGACAGGTTTATTATGTATTTAACCGGGTAAACCAGATTGCAGAAATGGCAGCGAAAATTTCAGAACTGGTGCCGGATGCCAATGTGGCATTTGCCCACGGACAGATGAAGGAACGGGAACTTGAGGATATTATGTATCAGTTTATCAACGGAGAGATTGATGTGCTGGTATCCACAACGATTATCGAGACGGGGCTTGATATTTCCAATGTAAATACCATGATTATTCATGATGCGGATAATATGGGACTGTCACAGCTCTATCAGCTTCGCGGAAGAGTAGGACGTTCCAACCGGACGGCATATGCGTTCTTAATGTACCGCCGGGATAAAATGTTAAAAGAAATCGCAGAGAAACGTCTGGCTGCAATCAAGGAATATACAGACTTAGGAAGCGGCTTTAAGATTGCCATGCGGGATTTGGAAATCCGTGGAGCCGGAAACCTGCTGGGTGCCCAGCAGAGCGGACACATGGAGGCAGTCGGTTATGACCTTTACTGCAAGATGCTCAATGAGGCTGTCAAACAGGAGAAGGGAATCGGAGTGGAAGAAAGCTTCGATACAACAGTAGATGTGGAAATGGATGCATTTATCCCACCGTCCTATATTCCAAACGAGACACAGAAGCTGGATATTTATAAACGAATTGCAGCCATTGAAAATGATTCAGAAAGTGATGAGATGCTTGATGAGCTGACAGACCGTTTTGGAGACCCGCCAAAATCAGTAACAAACCTTCTTTCCATTGCATTGATAAAAGTGCTGGCGCATCAGGCGTATATGAAGGAAGTGGTAGAGCGTGGCAATACAGTGCGCTTTGTCATGTATGAAAAAGCTGCGGTGAATCCGGCAAAAATACCGGAACTTCTGTCAAAATATGATCATGCGTTGAAATTTATACCGGATCAGAAAGGACCGTATTTTGTGCTGAACCGGGGAACCAACAGCCGGACAGTATCAGGCAGCAGTATCGACTATATCCGCCAGTTTGTGTTGGATGTGCAGACGATTCTGGTAGAAAAAACCATAAAAAAGGATGCTTAACTGCATAAAAATCTTGCGGCATGTACGAAAAAGCACTATAATAGAACGATGATAAATATTTTGGAGGAACGTGATATGAGATTTAAGAAATTCACAGCACTTGCATTGGCGGTTGTTACTGCAGCTTCCGTAGCTATGACAGGATGTGGCAGCAGAATCGATGAAGATGCAGTTGTTGCTACATTAGGAGATAAAGAGATTTCACTTGGACTTGCCAACTTTATGGCACAGTATACAGCAGTATCCTATGACAGCTATATTACCATGGGATATGCTAAGGAAAATATGTGGTCACAGGATTTATCCGGAAACGGTAAGACTATGCAGGATAATGTAAAAGATGGAATCCTGACACAGATACAGACCGATTATCTCTTAGAAGACCATATGAAAGACTATGGTGTGGAAATAACGGATGAGGAGCTTTCTGATATTGATACTGCAGCACAGCAGTTCATGGATGATAATAGTAAGGAAGCAATCAGGACCATGGGTGCCAAGAAAGAATATGTAGCAGAAATGCTTCGACTGAACCTGATTCAGAAGAAGATGTATAATGCAATCATTGCAACTGCAGATACCGAAGTTTCTGATGAAGAAGCGGCACAGAGAACCTTCAGTTATATCAAGGTTTCTACCGAGGCACATTATGATGACAGCAAGAATTATGTGGAATATACCGATGATGAGAAGGCAGAATTAGAAAAAACTGCAGAGAAAATCGCAGAAGAAGCGAAAACCGATTTTGATGGAGCAGCAACAGACAACGGATATACTGTAAGCACTTATTCATACGGCAGTGATGAAATCGGTGAAGATGGAACAGCAACCGGAAGTATGGATGCATCCGTTATTACAGCAGCAGATGCGTTAAAAGAGGGAGAAGTTTCTTCCATGATTTCCGTAGATGGAAAAGGATATTATGTTATCCGCTTAGACAGTGAATTTGACCGTGATGCAACCGACAAAGAGAAAGAAACAATTGTTTCCCAGCGTCAGTCCGATAAATATACGGAAGTATGCGACAGCTACAAGGAAGAAAAAGAATGGACGGTAAATGATGATGTATGGGCAGCTGTTAATTTTGATAAGCTCTATACCATCAAGAAAACAGATACAGAAACAGAATCTGTAAGTGAGACAGAGACAGCATCAGAGGCAGCAACAGAATAATTGCAGAAATTACAAAGTGACAAGAACATAGAGAAGCAGAAAATTTATTTTTCTGCTTCTTTTCTATCACATAGATACAGGAGTATGGAATGAAAGACAATATCGTATTAATCGGAATGCCGGGCGTAGGAAAAAGTACTGTAGGTGTCGTATTGGCGAAGGCATTAGGCTATAATTTTGTGGATGCAGATTTAGTCATCCAGCAGCAGACTGGAAAGCTTTTGTGTGAGCTGATTGCAGAGCACGGAACAGAAGGATTTCTTGAGATTGAGGATGAGGTAAACAGCAGCATAGAAGGACATAAAGCAGTCATTGCCACGGGAGGCAGTGCAGTATATTGTGCAAATGCCATGGAGCATTATAAAGAAATTGCAACCGTACTTTATCTGAGTGTATCTTATGAGACATTAGAAGAGCGTCTTGGTGATTTGAAAAACCGCGGTGTGGTATTGAATGATGGCCAGACGCTGAAAGATTTGTATGATGAGAGAACTGCATACTATGAAAAATATGCGGATGTAACAGTAAACGAAGAGGGATTGTCAATTCGTGAAACAATCGATGCAGTAAAAGAAAAACTCGGGATGGAATAAAAGATGCAGGTACCAGGGAATGCACAGGAACCTGTGAAGATGCAGGAATCAGATAAAATGAAGAAGTCAGATAAGATGCAGGAGCAGAAAAAGAAATCAACAACTTTAAATAGAATTGGAAAAGTCGATAAAAAGATTCGTATCCGCATGTGGGCAGCAGGCATATTTTTCGTCTGTCTGGTACTGGTGGTACTTTTGCAGAAATTTTCACTGGGACAGAATTATTTTGTGGTAACCGTAAATAATAAAGTGGTAGGCTGTGTCAGCAGCAAGACAGATGTGGAAAAGGCAGTACACGAAAGCCGGCGGCAAATGGCAAAAGAGAGTGAAGGCTATCTGATGCAGGAGATTTCTTATGAGACAACAGAAAGCCATAAGCCATTTCAGAAGCTGTTAAGTGAAACTGCATTAAAAGAAAAGATTACAAAGGAGCTTAAGAAAGAAAATTCCGGAGAAATCTTTGCATATACGGTAAGTGCCGGTGAAAACCAGCTTTCTTTTGCAACTTTAGATGAAGTAGAAACGTTTTTAGGACGTTTGAAGGAAGAACAGGATACGGACAATCGGTTTGAGGTAGAGTTCAAAAAGGAAACAGATCATCAGGAGGGAATGCTTCTTGCAAACTTAAAAGAGGCAGGCGTTTCAGAAAAAACAGAAGATTCTGCGGATGCCGGTATTGTGCAGCAGCTTGGGACCTATCTTTCCGATGCACAGGAGAATCCCGGGGAAAATAATTATGAAACCGGAATTCTTTCGATGGAATTTGCACAGGATGTGGAAGTGTTCACCAATCTGGTAGCAGCGGACACTCTGACGGATATAGATGCCGCGGTGGAAGAAGTAACAAAAGAGAAAGAAACGAATAAAATATATGAGATACAGCCGGGAGACTGTCTGTCGGTCATTGCACAGGAGCATGATACATCGGTGGCAGCAATTATCGCACTCAATGGATTGTCCGGGGAAGATGCAGTAATCAGTGCCGGTGAAGAACTGATTCTGTCGGTGCCTCAGCCGGACATCAGCTTACGGATCAGCGAAGGCGTAGTATATGAAGAGGATTATACCGCAGAGCCGGAGATTGTACCGAATGATTCCTGGTATACGACCGACGAAGTGGTGCTTGCAGAGGGAACTACCGGACATCGCGAGGTTAATATGGTGGTGACAACAGAGAATGGAATTGAGACGGAGCGGAGTATGATCCACCAGACCATACTGACAGAGTCAACGCCGGCAGTTATTGAGCGTGGAACCAAGATACCGCCAACTTACATTAAACCGCTGATTGGCGGAAGAGTTTCTTCCGGTTTTGGAAGAAGATGGGGCAGAATGCATAAAGGAATTGACTGGGCATGTCCGACCGGAACCAAGGTATTTGCATCCAGCAATGGTGTAGTAGTCAGTGCCGGTTATGTTTCCGGTTATGGCAACTGTGTCTTAATCAGCCATCCGGATGGAAGAATGACACGATATGCGCATAACAGTAAATTACTGGTAAAAGCAGGACAGAGCGTATCGCAGGGTGAAGTTATCGCATTAAGCGGAAGTACGGGGCGTTCTACAGGTCCGCATGTGCATTTTGAGATATTAATTAATGGCTCCCAGGTAAATCCGGTGAACTATCTGAATTAATTTCGATTTACAAGTCAGTGAATATATAATATAATAATACTATTGTAGATAATTCTTTTGAGGTACGAGAAATACTTGACAAAAGAGGAAATAAGTTACTATAATATTTTGTTTGCAATTTTGTAGGGAATCTAAGCATAGAGGTGCGAGATGGAACAGTATGTGATTAAAGGTGGAAATCCTTTGGTTGGCGAAGTTGAGATTGGTGGAGCTAAGAATGCTGCACTGGGAATTCTTGCGGCAGCAATTATGACGGATGAGACCGTAATAATAGATAATTTACCAAACGTTCGTGATATTAATGTGTTATTAAGTGCCATGGAGGGAATTGGTGCTAAGATAGAGCGTCTTGGAGAACATAGGGTAAAGATTAATGGTTCACTGATTCATGATTTGAGCGTGGACTATGAATATATTAATAAAATCAGAGCTTCTTACTATCTGTTAGGAGCATTACTTGGTAAATATAAGAAAGCAGAAGTGGCTTTTCCGGGTGGCTGTGCAATCGGAACCCGTCCGATTGACCTTCATCTGAAAGGTTTCCGTGCGTTAGGAGCCGATGTTGATATTCAGCATGGGTTAATTTCTGCTACTGCAGAGCATCTGGTGGGAAACCATATTTATTTAGATAAAGTTTCTGTAGGAGCAACCATCAACATTATGATGGCGGCATCCATGGCAGAGGGAAAGACTATTATTGAAAATGCAGCTAAGGAGCCACATGTCGTAGATGTAGCAAACTTCTTAAACAGCATGGGAGCAAATATCCGTGGTGCAGGAACAGATGTCATCCGTATTGTGGGTGTAGAGAAGCTTCATAAAACAGAATATTCTATTATTCCGGATCAGATTGAAGCAGGAACTTTTATGTTTGCAGCGGCTGCAACCAAAGGTGATGTAACTGTTAAAAATGTTATTCCCAAGCATTTAGAGGCAACCACAGCAAAATTAATTGAAATTGGTTGTGAAGTGGAAGAATTTGATGATGCAGTACGTGTGGTATCCAGCAAGCCATTGCATCATACCCAGGTAACTACTTTGCCGTATCCTGGCTTTCCAACAGATATGCAGCCACAGATGTCGGTGCTTTTAGCATTAGCAGAAGGAACAAGTACCGTAACAGAAAGTATTTTTGAAAACCGTTTCAAATATGTAGATGAACTGACCCGTATGGGTGCACAGGTGAAAGTAGAGAGCAATATTGCAATTATTACCGGTGTTGAAAAATACACAGGTGCAAGAGTCAGTGCTCCGGATTTAAGAGCAGGTGCGGCCCTTGTAATTGCAGGTCTTGCAGCAGAAGGCATCACCATTGTAGATGATATTTATTATATTGAACGTGGATATGAACATTTTGAAGAGAAATTAGCTTCCCTTGGTGCAATGATTGAAAAAGTAAGCTCCGAGAAAGAAATCCAGAAATTCACATTGAAAGTATCATAAGATAAGAGCATCACAATATAGAAAGTTCTGAATATAAATACTAATATGAATATTGCAATGAGACAGAAGTGTTAAAAAGCGTTATCATAACCAAAAAAAGATATCTGGTAAATATGCTGCAAATGAGGCATAGTTATCAGATATCTTTTATACTTTACAGGAAATTGCTTTCCTGTAAAGTATAAAACGCTCCGCGAGGATGCGCATTGCGGCGTATAAGGCAGATGTCGCAAGCGACCGCCGCAGGCGCTAGAATGTGCCAAGGCACATTCTTTTTATATGATTGCTTTGATATATAAAGGACTTTTCTCAAGGTCAATACAGGCTCCATCATCTAACTGAACCAGTGGCTTGGAAAGACGACGATGATTCAATAAAACAATGCGGGCGGAAGTACCATCACTTAACATAACCCGGTTGTTCTGGTATGCATTGGCAATATTCTCTAAGAAGGTCAGAATATACTTTGGCTTATATTTCTGCAGACCGTCTTTTTCAAATTCGGCGATTACCTCAAACGGACAAAGGGGAGCACGATAGGAGCGTGCTGCTGTCATGGCATCGTAAACATCGGCAATCGCAATGATGAGTGCATAGTCATCGATTTCTTCCATGGTAAGCCCCATTGGATAACCGGAACCATCGCAACGTTCATGGTGCATGAGAGCTGCCTTTTTAATATGGGAATTTAATGGTTGGGATTTTAAAATATCATAGCCATATTTCGGATGATTACGAATCATCTGGAATTCTTCATCTGTTAATTTTCCGTCTTTATTTAAGACCTCATCCGGAATTTTTGTCTTACCGATGTCATGAAGCAGACCGGCAAGGGTGAGAGTGTCTAATTCTTCATTGGAAAAATGCAGCCATTTTCCGATAATACGGGAGATGATGGCAACATTCAGACTGTGTGCATAGGTGCTGTCGTTGACCTGACGCATATTATGTAACATATCAAAGACATCCAGAGTGGTCTGCTTTGGACTTACTAAAGAAATGGTCTTTGATAAAAGCTCTTCTTTGTTTACGGTTCCTCCATCGGAAAGGTAAGCATCAAAACAGTTCTTTAAATCCTGGGAACGCAGGGTGAAATCCACCTGAAAACGCTGGAATTCCGGAGAACTTTTGAGCTTCTGTGAGTAAGAAGCATCAGAAACCGGACTTGGTGCAGAAACAGGGCTTTTGGCAGGAAAATATGCCGGATCTTTTGGCTCTTCCATTGGAGCAGTGGTCTGTTTATTTTCTGTAATCTGCACACTGGCGATGCCATAAAATTCCAGTCTGGAAATCAGGGTACGCGTAAGTTCTACATTCGGATTAATAATAAGCTGTCCACGCTTGGTGCGGACAGGAATTGCTGTAACCATACCTGGTAACAAATCTTTTGTCTGATATTCTTTCATGCATGTGGTCCTCGTTCTGGATGGATTTTATAATTATGATAGAACAAATCACAATTATATTCCTATTTAAGTATATTCTTTTTGCCAAAAATGTCAATCTTAACAGTAAAAACCGTTAAAATTTGTCAAAAGGATACAAAAAGTAATAAGGAATGTTTTCTCTGTTGATGAGAAAATATGGTGCTTGACATTTCGATATAATAGGTGTATTCTCTCCCATAGAGATTTGAAAATTCAATATTGTAATTTCTCTTATTCAGAGTGATGGAGATACATAGGATCAATGAAGTCACGGCAACCCCACAGCATAAGGAAGGTGCCAACCTGAGCGAGCAAGTCGAACAATAAGAGGATTTGATTATCTTTACCGTTATCGGGTCCGCTTATGATGTAAGCGGTTTTTTTATTTTACGCGAGCAGCGAAAAAAGGTCTGGAAGAAAGAGGAGCCAAGCGCACCCGCCAGATACTTAATAAGGGAATCAACAAAACGAGAGGAGAAAACGATGGAAAAAAGATTATTCACATCAGAGTCCGTAACAGAAGGACATCCAGACAAAATGTGTGATGCGATTTCAGATGCAATTCTTGACGCATGTATGGCAGAGGATCCAATGAGCCGTGTTGCCTGTGAGACAGCAAGCTGTACCGGATTTGTACTTGTAACAGGAGAGATTACTACAAAGGCAAAATTAGACATTCCTGCAATTGTAAGAAATACTGTAAATGAAATCGGTTATGACCATGCAGAAACCGGATTTGACGGACATACCTGTGCTGTTATGGTAGCATTAGACCAGCAGTCACCGGATATTGCAATGGGTGTTGACAAGGCTTTGGAAGCAAAAGAAAATAAAATGACTGATGAGGAGATTGAAGCAATCGGTGCCGGAGATCAGGGTATGATGTTTGGTTATGCAACCAACGAGACACCGGAATATATGCCATATCCGATTTCTTTAGCCCACAAACTGGCATTACAGTTAACCAAAGTTCGTAAAGATGGTACTTTAAAATACTTAAGACCAGACGGAAAATCACAGGTTTCTGTAGAGTATGATGAGGCTGGAAAACCAAAGAGATTAGAGGCAGTTGTACTTTCTACACAGCATGACGAGGATGTAACTCAGGAACAGATTCATGAGGATATTAAGAAATATGTTTTTGACCCAGTCCTTCCAAAGGAATTAGTTGATGAGAATACTAAATTTTTCATCAACCCAACCGGACGTTTCGTAATCGGTGGACCACACGGTGATGCAGGTCTTACCGGACGTAAAATTATCGTAGATACATACGGTGGATACGCCCGTCACGGCGGCGGAGCATTCTCCGGTAAGGATTGCACCAAGGTTGACCGTTCAGCAGCATATGCAGCACGTTACGTTGCTAAGAACTTAGTAGCAGCAGGTCTTGCAGAGCGTTGTGAGATTCAGTTATCTTATGCAATCGGTGTAGCACAGCCTACTTCTGTTATGGTTGATACTTTTGGTACCGGAAAAGTTTCTGATGAGAAATTAGTAGAAATTATCCGTGAGAACTTTGACCTTCGTCCGGCAGGAATTATCAAGATGCTTGATTTACGCAGACCGATTTATCGCCCGACAGCAGCATATGGTCACTTTGGAAGAACCGATGTTGCACTTCCATGGGAAGCGTTGGACAAAGTTGATGAATTAAAGAAACACTTATAATATTGGAATAGATTCCAGAATAGTATAAAGAAGAAAGACCTCTTTTCGGAAAAGATTTATTTCTTAAGGGAAATGATTGAAATGCCGGAAAGAGGTCTTTTGGCATTTTAATGAGAAAACCAGCAAAGAGTTTTGGGTGGTTGGAAAATAATTTATAAATTCTTTAGAATAATTCTCAGAATTTTCATGGGAAAAGAGACTGCATGTGGTATACTATGATTATGAAAAACTGGAGGCTTGAGAATGAAACTAAGGACAAAGCTGATTATATCATTTTGTATTATCATATTTGTGCCGGTGACATTGGCCGCGTTGGCAATGTGCGGATTCCGTTATTTTCAGTTAAGAGATATTGCCAACACCTATCAGGTGGAAGATGGAAATATTAGTTATCTGACCAATACGGTGCAGATGTGGAACCGGGTGACAAAGGACAGTTGTCAGAAGTTACTGGATACAGCGGAAAGCGACCCGGACAAATTCCTGGACATGAAATATTTAATGCAGGTTAATGAGACTCTGCAGGGGAAAAACTCCTACCTGATTGTCATGAGGGATAATGAAGAAGTCTATGTGGGAACGAATGATTTGAATACGGTTCCGGAAAATCTGCCGGATTATATGGATACCAAGACAGGGGGAGAGACCGGCTATTTCATTGACAGTGATAAACAGGAAATGATTAAGCGGATTGACTTTGATTTTTCGGATGGTTCGGAAGGAACGTTGTTTGTAATTACATCTATTAAATCACTTGTGCCGGAAATGAAGGAACTTCTGATAGATATTATTATTTCTGTGTTATTGATACTTTTGTTGACGGCAGGTATGCTTACCATATGGAATTACCGGAGCATCATTACTCCGATTAAGAAGTTAGAGATGGCAACCCAGAATATTAAAGAGGGCAACCTTGATTTTACGTTAGAGATAGACAGCAATGATGAAATTGGCGAGCTGTGCCGGAACTTCGAAGAGATGCGGCAGAGACTGAAAGATTCTGCAGAAGAGAAGCTGGCATCAGAGAAAGAAAACCGTGTTTTAATCAGTAATATTGCCCACGATTTAAAGACCCCGATTACTGCTGTGAAAGGTTATTCGGAAGGTCTGATGGATGGTGTGGCAGATACGCCGGAAAAAAGGGATAAATATATCAAGACCATTTATAATAAAGCCAATGAGATGGATTTACTATTAAATGAGCTGACACTTTATTCAAAGATTGATACTAATCGAATTCCATATAATTTTAGCAAGATAAATGTAATGGAATATTTCGATGACTGCGTAGAAGAAATCGGTCTGGATTTAGAGGCAAAAAATATTGGTTTATCGTATTTTAATTACGCTGGGGATGATGTGCAGATTATTGCAGACCCGGAGCAGTTAAAGCGTGTCATTCATAATATTATTAATAATTCCATCAAATATCTTGATAAGCCGAAGGGCTTTATCAATATTCGTGTAAAGGATGTGGGTGATTTTATCCAGGTAGAGATAGAAGATAATGGAAAAGGAATTGCAAAGAAAGACCTGCCATATATCTTTGACCGGTTCTTCCGGGCAGATACTTCAAGAAATTCTGCAACCGGCGGAAGCGGTATTGGTTTATCCATTGTCCGTAAAATTATTGAAGACCATGGCGGAAAGATATGGGCAACCAGTAAAGAAGAAACAGGTACAATCATGTATTTTGTACTGAGAAAATATCAGGAGGTTCCAAATGAGTAAAGTATTGATTATTGAAGATGAGGTTTCAATTGCAGAACTGGAGAAGGATTATTTAGAGTTAAGCGGTTTCGATGTCGAAATCGAAAGTGATGGAGCAAGAGGCTTAGAGAAAGCACTGGCATCTGATTTTGACATGTATATCTTAGACCTGATGCTTCCGGGCATGGACGGCTTCGAAATCTGCAAACGTATTCGTGAAGTAAAGAATACACCGATTCTTATGGTATCTGCCAAGAAGGATGATATTGACAAGATTCGCGGACTGGGACTGGGTGCAGATGATTATATCACAAAACCATTCTCCCCAAGCGAGCTGGTAGCAAGAGTAAAGGCACACCTTGCCCGTTATGAAAGACTGATTGGCAGCAATGTGCAGGAAAATGATATTATTGAGATTCGTGGAATCAAGATTGATAAGACAGCACGCCGCGTCTGGGTAAATGGCGAGGAAAAAGCATTTACCACAAAGGAATTTGATTTACTGGTATTCTTAGCACAGAATCCGAATCATGTATTTACCAAGGAAGAACTGTTTAAAGAAATCTGGGATATGGAATCCGTTGGTGATATCGCAACCGTAACGGTACATATCAAAAAGATTCGTGAGAAGATTGAAATGGATACCGCAAAGCCTCAGTATATCGAGACAATCTGGGGGGTAGGATACAGATTTAAATTATAAATGGTCTGGTAGCAGCTAATCCGGTGGCATTGTTATTTGCTTTACTTATTGCGGCAGCTATTATTGTTGACTTTGTATGTATTAAAATTTATGTAAAAACAAATTCAGCTTTATTTTTACAATTAGAAAATGCACAGGAGATGCAGGAAAAAGTATATGTATAAGATTGCAGAACATATTTTATATGAGGATGACAAGCTGCTTGTCTGTGTAAAACCGGCAGGGATTGCAGTGCAGACGAAGCGTATGGGTGAGCAGGATATGGAGAGCCTGCTTCGGAATTATCTTGCTGCAAAAGGAGAGACTCCCTTTATTGGAATCATCCATCGCTTAGACCAGCCGGTGGAAGGCGTAATGGTCTTTGGAAAGACCAAAGAAGCCACAACAGAGCTGAACCGGCAGATGCAGAAAAACGGTTTTGGAAAATATTATCTGACAGTGGTATATGGAAAAGCAGAACCGAAAGAAGGACAGCTTATTGACTTTCTTAAGAAGGATGGCAGAAGTAATACTTCTTCTGTCGTAAAACAGGGAACCGCAGATGCAAAGCGGGCGGCGTTAACCTATCGGGTGCTGGAATGTAGTACGCTTGATGATAGTGATGGCAGAGATGGTAAAGCTGCTTCAGGAGCGGGTACAGCGGATGGAACATCGGAAAAAACTGAAGCTGCGGAAGAAATCAGTCTTCTTGAAGTAAAATTAGAGACCGGGCGGCATCACCAGATCCGTGTGCAGATGTCGCATCATGGCTGGCCATTGGTGGGAGATAGAAAGTATGGAAGGAAGAATGAAAGTCTGCCGGGAATGAGGTCGATTCCACTGGCACTTTGTTCTTATCGGCTGGAATTTCTGCATCCCACAAGCAAAAAGAAGATGCAGTTTCAGATAACACCGGAAGGTCAGGCATTTCATTTATTTTCAGATTTATAATACATAAAAAAGTCCGGGATGCCACATACTGATGGTATGACTGGAAAAACAAGACAACTTATAAAAAAGATTATATATTTAGCAGGGATTACAGTTGCAGTATATTTGGGAATGCGTTTCGCACTGCCGATTGTAATTCCTTTTTTACTGGCAATCCTTATTGCAAGAACATTATGTAAACCAGTAGCTTTTCTGTCAGAGAAAACAAAGCTTCCCAAAGGAATTGTAAGTACGGCGGCAGTGCTGTTGCTGCTGGCAGTGATTTTTCTGCCGATGGGCTATCTTGTATACAAGGGAATCTGCGAACTTGCATCATTGATAACGAATTATCCGGAATTATTTGGAAAAGCAGATACGCTCTGGTGCAGTTGCTGTGAGCGGGTTGCGGAAATCACCGGCATGAAAGCAGAGACAATGGTGCAGTGGGGAAAAAACTGCGCGGCATATGTCAGCAGTCAGGCAGAAACGAAGCTGATTCCGGCAATGATGAATGGCTCGCTGGCATCTTTGCGGGGACTGGCAGCATTCTTTGGTATCTGCATTGTGACTGTTGTGGCGGCAGTACTGATACTCTGTGATTATGATAATCTGGTGCAGCGTTGGAGAAAAAGCAGCTTTTATTCCTGGGGCGGACGGATATTTCAAAATATGTGTCATGCCGGTGGAACATATCTTAAGGCACAGCTTATTATATTGGCATTAATCAGTGGCGTATGTATAGCAGGTCTGTTCCTTACCGGAAATTCTTATGCCATTCTGGCGGGAGTGCTGATTGGAGTAAGTGATGCATTGCCTTTTATTGGCACGGGACTTGTCTTTATTCCATGGCTGATTATCGATTTATTTCGTGGAAAGTATTTTGCGGCAGTGATATATGGTATACTGTTTATATTGAGTACCTTTATCCGGGAATTTATGGAGCCAAGGCTTATGGGAAGAGGGCTGGGCGTGCATCCGCTGGCGGTTATCATCAGTATTTATGCAGGTCTGAAAATATATGGAACAGCCGGTGTTATTTTAGGTCCACTTTCCGGATTTTTAATCTGGGAAATTTATCGCAGTATCTGTGGAAGAGAGGAAAAAGAGATAACATGAAAATTGTGTGCATTTATGGACAGAATCATAAGGGTTCCACCTATCATATTGCAAAAATCCCATGGGATAATCCCATGGGATTTTTAAAAGTTACGTGGTTATTTGTTGCTTCTTCTCCAGATATGCATTTTCTCTGCATCTGCGATTAATTCATCACGGAAGTCCGGATGTGCGACAGAGATAATTGCTTCACATTTCTGCCAGGTAGAAAGTCCCTTTAAGTTGACTTTACCATATTCTGTTACCAGATAGTGGATGTTGGCACGGGTATCGGTTACGATAGATCCTGGATCTAAGGTAGGAAGGATACGGGATTTTAACTGACCATCCCGGGTTGTAAAGGTAGAAGAACAGCAGATGAAGCTCTTACCACCATTAGAAAGGTACGCACCCAGAACGAAGTCTAACTGTCCGCCGGCACCACTGATGTGTTTGATTCCAGCAGACTCTGCATTTACCTGACCGAAGAGGTCTACATTTACTGCATTGTTAATGGAAATAAAGTTATCCAGTGCGGAAATGGAACGGATATCATTGGTATAGCTTACCGGAGCACTCATAAGTTCCGGGTTTTCATCTAAGTAGTCATACATTTTCTGAGTTCCTGCACCGAAACCATAGGTCTGACGGAAACGGTCGATGTTTTTCTTGGAACCGTTGATTTTTCCTGCTCTTGCAATATCAACGAATGCATCAACGTACATTTCGGTATGTACACCTAAATCTTTCAAATCAGATTCTGCAATCATGGAACCAACAGCATTTGGCATTCCACCGATACCAAGCTGGAGACATGCACCATTTGGAATCTCATCTACGATTAATTTTGCAACTGCCTGATCGATTTCAGTAGCAGCTCCGCCACCACCTAATTCACCGATAGCCGGATTCTCGCCTTCTACGATGAAATCAACATCGGAAATATGGATGCTGTTTTCAAATCCGCCTAAGCAGCGAGGCATATTTTTATTTACTTCAACGATAATTTTCTTGGAAGTCTCGCAAACTGCCATCATATGAGAAGCGTTTGGTCCAAAGTTAAAATATCCATGTTTGTCCATTGGAGCAACCTGGAACATTGCTACATCATCCGGAGTAGCGGAGTCACGATAGTATCTTGGAAGCTCGGAATAACGGATTGGAGCGTAGTAAGAAAAACCGCGGTTGATATATTTACGCTCGATTCCGGACATATGCCAGGAGTTCCAGGTAAAGTGTTCGCCGGCATCTTCACGTTCGAAGACAGCTAACGGTTTTAACAGAATACCACCTCTTAAGTTGACATCCTTTAATTCATCCGTACGTTTTGCAAGGGCTTTATCCAGTGCATCCGGAGTTCCGGTACACCATCCATAATCTACCCAGTCACCGGATTTGATGACTTTGACAGCCTCATCTGCGGAGACTAATTTCTGTTTATATTCCTGTGTGTAATCCATGAAAAACCTCCTGTATATTTTGTTTGTTAAATTATTATCATAGTACCACTTCGTACATGATTATTCAAGTCGAAGGGACTAAGAATTATCGTCTGGGAGCTGCCATTGTCTGGCTGCATTTCTATATTCTTCCGCCTGGGCTGCATTCCCGGATTTTTCATAGCAGTCAGCCAGCCCGTTCAGCGGAATATTTCCACTGGTATGGACATCAAGAATGCTGGCAGTTTCAAAGGCTGCGTTGTAGTACCACACGGCTGCTTCATCATAATCTTCTGCGTCAAAAAAATAATTTCCCAATTCGCAGCAGATTTCTGCACAAGGTGTAGTAATCATATCCTTCAGTGCCAGCTTGAAAAATTCATTGACATTTCCGGTAATCCGGTAGCAACGGCTTAAGATACAGCCGGCTTCCTTGCGGGCATCCCCAGAGGCGGTTTCATCCTTTAAGGTAGCAAGAAATACTTTTGCAGCGGCAATGAAATCTTCTTTCTCCCCGGTCATGAGGAGCTCTTTGGCATACATCCGGTGCAATTTTTCGGAAAGCCGTCCGTCCCGGTCAAATGCCAGTAAGAAGCCTTTGAAATCACGGCTGCTGTGCAGGGACTGCGGAAGATGCGTAATAGCAATATCACTGTCAAAGACAACCGGGTCTAAGCGCACCGTTTCGTGAATCGGGTCAATCCAGGTAAAGGTACGGAGTCTCCGGTAGAGCTTCGGACGGTATTCTTCTTTAAAGTTAAGCACCGTATTAAATTCATTTTTGGTCACATATTTCATCTGTACAATTTCGACCTCCGGAACCATGGCTTCTTTTAAAAGCCGGAACTGTTCCCGGTTCTCATCATCTAAGACTTCATCTGCATCTGCGGTATAAATGTATTCCATGGAAGCTTTGGAAAAAGCAAAATTTCTGGCATCTGCAAAGTCATCCTTCCAGATATAGTCATAGATTTTATCGGTATAGCGGGCAGCAATTTCCCTGGTGCGGTCGCAAGAGCCGGTATCCACGATAATGATTTCATCCATCAGACCGGCGAGTGAATCCAGACAGCGGGAGAGAACCTGCTCCTCGTTTTTTACAATCATGCAAAGGCTTATTGTTATCATCAAATCATCTCCTTTCGCAAGCACCTATACAAACATATTTATTATCGCATATTTCAGGGAAAAAGTATATCAGTAGGGACAGAATTTATTTGACAGAGCCGGCACTGGTGTCTATGATGAAATGAGACAAGAACGAGAAGAAAAGAGAAAGCTTGAGAAAAGGATGAAAGAAATGGAAACAAAAGAAAAATTCATGCAGAAAACCATAGTAGTCTGGCTGGGAGCGCTGGTGTGCTGCCTGTTGTGGGGCAGTGCATTTCCGTGTATTAAAATCGGCTATCAGATGATGTACATTGCATCGGATGAGGTGGCGTCCCAGATTCTGTATGCCGGCTATCGGTTTACGCTGGCGGGAATTTTAACAATACTATTGGGAAGTATCGGAAGCAGACAGTTTCTGCGTCCGACAAAGGGCTCTCTTGGAAAAGTTTTTAAATTAAGCAGTCTGCAGACTGTGGGACAGTACCTGCTTTTCTATATCGGACTGGCGCACACCTCCGGGGTAAAAGCATCCATCATCGAAGCGTTAAATGTATTCGTGGCAATTCTGGTAGCAAGTCTTTTATTCCATCAGGAAAAATTATCGGCGCGGAAAATAGCAGGCTGTATCATTGGATTTGCAGGCGTGGCACTGGTAAATATGGGAAGCAGCGGATTTGATTTTCATATGAGCGTGACCGGAGAAGGATTTATTTTCCTGTCAACGGTAGCGTATGCATTTTCTTCCGTGTTGTTAAAGCGGTATTCCAAATCCGAAAATCCTGTCATGCTGAGTGGATACCAGTTCCTGGTGGGTGGAATTATTATGGCATTGTGCGGCTTTGCAGCAGGTGGACGGGTGAGCGGATTTACGGCGTCATCCTTTGGACTGCTGTTTTACATGGCATGCATTTCTGCCGTCGCATACACGCTGTGGGGCATTTTATTAAAATACAATCCGATTTCCCGTGTAGCGGTATTTGGATTTATGAACCCGGTGTTTGGTGTGATTCTTTCTGCATGGCTTTTGGGAGAAAAAGAGCAGGCAGCAGGCATCAAAAGTGTGATTGCCCTGATACTGGTATGCATTGGTATATTTGTGGTAAATTATAAGAAAGAGGTTACGAAGGAGGACTAACATGAGTGCAGTTGTAACATTGAAAAAAGGCGAAGGAAGAATGGTAAAATCCGGTGGCATGTGGATTTTCGATAATGAAATAGAAAGTGTCATGGGAACATTTGAAAACGGAGATCTGGTGCTGGTACACGATTTTGACGGATATCCGATGGGCATTGGATTTATCAACCGCAATTCCAAAATCCGGGTGCGCCTTTTCAGCAGAAAAGAAGATACAGTTATTGATGAAGCATTTTTCCGGACACGATTGCAGCAGGCATGGGAATACCGGAAAAAGACGGTAGACACCTCATCCTGTCGCGTGGTATTTGGAGAGGCAGATTTCCTGCCGGGACTGGTTATCGATAAGTTTTCGGATGTGCTGGTAGTGCAGTCCTTAGCACTTGGCATCGACCGTTACAAAGAGCTTATTGTAAAGTGTTTAAAGGAAATTTTGGCAGAGGACGGCATTACAATCCGCGGCGTATATGAGCGGAGTGATGCAAAAGTCCGCAAGCAGGAAGGCATGGAGCTTAAGAAGGGCTTTATCGGAGAAACATTTGATACCAATGTGGAAATTGTAGAAAATGGTGTGCATTATATCGTAGATGTAAAGGATGGTCAGAAGACCGGATTTTTCTTAGATCAGAAATACAACCGTCTTGCCATTCAGAAATTATGTGAGGATGCAAGAGTGTTAGACTGCTTTACCCATACCGGCTCCTTTGCATTAAATGCTGGAATTGCCGGAGCAAAAGAAGTCACCGGAGTGGATGCTTCGGAACTTGCCATACATCAGGCAGAAGAAAATGCAGCATTGAACGGTCTTTCCGGCACGGTAAAATTCCTGTGCAGGGATGTCTTTGAACTGCTGCCGGAATTAGAGGAAGCAGGCGAAAAGTATGATGTGGTAATCTTAGACCCACCGGCATTTACCAAGTCCAGAAATTCTGTTAAAAATGCCATCAAAGGCTATCGCGAGATTAATCTTCGTGCCATGAAGCTTGTGAAAAATGGTGGATTTCTTGCAACCTGTTCCTGCTCCCATTTTATGACGTATGAGTTGTTTACCAAGACAATCGGACAGGCGGCTCACAGCGTCCACAAGCGTCTGCGTCAGGTGGAATTCCGCACCCAGGCACCGGATCATCCGATTCTCTGGGCGGCGGACGAATCCTATTATCTGAAGTTCTATGTGTTCCAAGTTGTTGATGAGATGTAAAAATTTTTGAAAGTGGCAGGCCTAAGTGGATTGCCACTTTTTTGTGTGCAAAAACACGCTGATTCGTATGGAAAAATGTAATATAATACATTAAAAGACACGATGATATTTTAAAGAAGGGAGAGAGCACACATATGAAGCGTAAAATAACTGCTAAATTATATGAATGGAAAAATATGAAAAAAGGCAGAATGCCGTTACTTATTTATGGCGCAAGACAAGTTGGAAAAACGTTTGAAATGCGTGAATTTGGAGCATTATATTATAAAAATACTGTCTATGTAAATTTTGAAACGGACGAAAGAATTGGGAAGTATTTTGATACAGATATTCATGCAGATTATATCATCGCCATATTAGAAAAATATTATCAGGTAAAGATTGTACCGGAAAATACGCTCATTATTTTTGACGAGATACAGATGTGTGAAAGAGCATTAACTTCTTTAAAATATTTTTCAGAAGAGACACCGGAATACCATGTAATAGCTGCCGGAAGTCTGCTGGGTGTAGCAGTCAACCGTGAAAAATATTCATTTCCGGTAGGAAAAGTTCAGATGGTTACCATGTACCCGATGGATTTGGAAGAGGTATTGTGGGCTAAGGGAAAGCAGATGCTTTCGGATACCATACGGGAACATTATGAAAATAATCAGCCGTTAGATGAGATATTGCACGAGGAAGCTTTGCAGGAATTTTATCATTATTGCATCGTGGGAGGAATGCCGGCAGCAGTAAAGGCAGACCTTGCAAAAGACAGTCCATTGGAGCAGACGGAAATTCGTCAGATGCTGTTAAATTCTTATATTGCAGACATGACAAAATATGCAAATCAGACGGACACCGTGCGTATTTTTGAAGCGTATGATTCCCTGCCGGCACAGTTGGCAAAAGATGCAAAAAAATTTCAATACAAGCTGATAAAATCAGGAGCACGGGCATCTCAATATGGAGATGCAATTGATTGGCTGATTCGGGCTGGAATTGTGAATAAATGCATGAAGTGCAGTCAGGGATTTTATCCGGTTGCGGCATATCAGGATGTAAGTGCATTCAAATTATATTACAGTGATATGGGTATTATGTCTGCAAGAATAGGAATGACGTTGGAAGCATTACAAAGCATGGAAACAGAGCATTTTCGTGGCATACTGACAGAAAACTATGTTGCAATTGCTTTGAAAACAAATGGTTATGATCTTCATTATTGGGAGTCTGATAATACGGCGGAAGTGGATTTCCTGATACAAAAAGAAAGTCACGTTATTCCGGTAGAGTATAAGGCTGGTAACCATGTAAAAGCCAAAAGCATGATGGTTTATATGGAAAAATATAATCCTTCGTATGCAATCCGGATTTCAACAAGAAATTTTGGGATGGCAAAAGGAATAAAATCAGTTCCGCTATATAGTGTATTTTGCATCTAAAGTTTTAGTTGCCTTATCGTACAGCAACAGTAAGTTGCTTTTCTGAAACTGAATTTACCGGTATGATATGGATAAAGGAGGTAGCAACGATGGAGACAAAAAATATTATTCAGGAACTTCGTACACAAAGAGGAATGTCCCAGAATGAGCCGACGGAACATATACCTATAACGATATGGATGAATTAATCGACATATGCGTTAAAAACATGGTAAGCGATGATTTTACAGAGGAGCAGGCGCGCGCATATATGAAAGAAATGCTCCCAAAGTTAGATTATTGGAAAAAATATGATGAACTTAGCGACAATGGAGAGTTTGAGGAGTTTAAGAAACAGCTAATAAAGGAAATAAATGAACTTCACATAGACGGGCTTCCTAAGGTTGAAAAATTAAATGCACTGGTAGGAAAATGGCGAAAATCCGGAATTACTTCTTTACAAAAAGAGATGATTGCAGTTTGATTGCAAAAATTAAATAGTGTGAAGTGTTGAAGGAACGTCGGTACAGCCTGTATCGGCGTTTTGTATATCCGTAAGAAACTGCCAGTGGCAGGCTCAGCAGGTGTCATTATTTCGCATTTCATTTTAATTCATTTATGAAAATTTAGGTATGAAAATATTTCTGCAATAACCATAGAAAAAGGCTGCTAAATGCGTTAAACTAAAAAATAGTATAGTATTTGAAAAATAAGGAACGGTACAGGAAATGAGAAAGCCAGAAGAGAACAATAAATTTAGAAAAAAGGAAAATGCAAAAAAGCAGCATGGTTCAAAATCGGAACGTCCGGAAAAACACATCTGCCCACCGGGAGAATGTGACCTTGCAAAAAAATGTGGCGGCTGCCAGTATCAGGGAATGGATTATGAAAAGCAGCTCAACAAGAAACATCGGGAAGTAAAAGAGCTTTTAGGCAGCTTTGGAAAAGTGGAGCCGGTTATCGGAATGCAGGAGCCATTTCACTATCGGAACAAGGTCAATGCTACATTTCAGCGGTTGAAAAACGGAACAGTGATTTCCGGGGCATATCAGCAGGGAACACATTCAGTGGTAAAGATTGATGAATGTCAGATTGAGGATAAGATTGCAGACAGCATCATTTATGATATTCGTGGAATGCTTCGCTCTTTTAAAATAAAAGTATATGACGAGGACAGCGGGTATGGATTGCTGCGCCATGTTCTGGTAAGAAGAGGTTTCCGTACCGGCGAAGTTATGGTTGTTCTGGTGCTGGCATCCCCAATTCTGCCGTCAAAAAACAATTTTGTAAAAGCACTTCGTGAAAAGCATCCGGAAGTTACAACGGTGGTGGTAAATGTGAATGACCGGCGCACCAGCGTTGTCTTAGGGGAGCGGAATATTACTATTTATGGAAAAGGATTTATCGAGGACGAGCTGTGCGGACTTCGTTTCCGCATTTCTCCATCCTCATTCTATCAGGTGAATCCGGTACAGACAGAAATCCTTTATGGCAAAGCCATTGAGTTTGCCGGACTGACCGGAAAAGAAAAGGTAATTGATGCGTATTGCGGCATTGGTACCATTGGCATGGCAGCAGCAGGAAAAGCCGGCTCTGTCATTGGTGTGGAAGTGAACCGTGATGCGGTGCGTGATGCCATTACCAATGCGAAGCGCAATAACATGAAAAATATCACATTTTACAATGAGGACGCCGGAGAATTCATGGTCAAGATGGCAGCACAGGGCGAAACTGCCGATGTGGTATTCATGGATCCGCCTCGTGCCGGAAGTGATGAGGCTTTCCTATCTTCATTGCTACAGCTTTCTCCAAAGCGTGTGGTCTATATTTCCTGCAATCCAGTCACCCAGGCACGGGACCTGAAGTATCTTATAAGCCACGGCTACCGGGTGGAGCGGTGCCAGCCGGTGGATATGTTCCCGTGGACGTATCATATAGAAAATATTGTGGCATTGGTGCAAACTAATAGTAAGTAAGAAAGCTAGTTTAATTTTTGAAAAGTATAAATGAGTAATATAAGAGATTAAATAATATTAAAGAATACCTTTTAGTGAAGCATTTATTGTTTACTGAGAGGTATTTTTATGAATTAAGATGTAATATGATTTTTATTTGCATAAGAGATTTTATTATGAAAAGGATTGATATTCAGTATTTGCATGTATATGATATATTTAGTGTTATAGTTTTAAATTAATTTTTGCATATGACAAATAGATGTACAGATTATTGGACAGGTAATTTTATATACTGAAAAGAAAGACAAAGGAGAACTTTTTACAATGGCAGATATTAGTAAGATTGAAGAATTTTGGGATGATAATCCTATTGATGTATCAGCAGAAGTTAATTTTATATGGTCTATTGCAAATAAATTAAGAGGGCCATATCAAAGTGATAAATACAAAGATGTAATAATTCCTATGGTAATTATTAGACGTTTTGAATGTGCATTACAGGAAACAAAAGATGCTGTTGTTGCACAATATAAAAAGATGCCAACATATCCTGCAAAGGCTATGTATAAGATTTCTGGCTATCAGTTCTATAATACAAGTGAATTTACATTAGCAGAACTTGTAAATGATGCGGATCATCTTGCATCAAATTTTAAAAGCTATATTAATGGCTTTTCCGCCAACATTCAAGACATTATAAAAAATCTTGAGTTTGATAAACAGATTGATAAGATGGATAAGCATAACAGACTTTTAGCAGTAGTAAAAGCATTTAGTGAAATAGATTTAGATCCAAAAGTCATTGATAATATGAAAATGGGATATATCTTTGAAGAACTTATTAGAAAATTTTCTGAAAATGCCGAAGCTGGTGACCATTACACAGGTAGAGATATTATAAAAGCAATGGTTTCAATTCTACTTGCAGAGGGTTGTGATGATATATTTGATGATGGAAAAATTGTAACAATATTAGATCAAGCCGCTGGAACTGGCGGTATGCTTTCAACTGCAAACAATTATATTAAACGTTTTAATCCGACAGCAGATGTAAGATTATTTTCACAAGAAGTAAATCCAGAGTCTTATGCTATGTGTCTTGCAGAAATGCTTATTCGTGGACAAAATGCGGATAATATCAGATTACAAGACACAATGAAAGCAGATTGCTTTACAGATACAAAGATGAGATTTGTTATAGAAAATCCGCCTTTTGGACAACCATGGGGCGGCAAGGATGCACCAGAAGGTGACGAAGAGGCAGTAAAAGCAGAAGTATTAAAGGGAACATCTGGAAGATTCCCAGCAGGAGCGCCAAGTTCTGGAGATATGCAGTTATTGTTTATTCAGTCTGCAATAAATAAGATGGATGATGAATGTGGTAGAGCCGCTATTATTGAAAATGGTTCACCTTTATTTAGTGGTGGTACATCATCTGGTGAATCACAGATCAGAAGATGGTTACTTGAAAATGACTATATAGAAGCAATTATTCAATTAAGTACAGATATGTTTTACAATACTGGAATTGCTACATATATTTGGGTACTTTCTAAAAATAAAAGAGCAGAAAGAAAAGGAAAAATACAGCTTATTGATGCATCACACCTTTGTAACAAACTTAGAAAAAATCTTGGTAATAAAAAATGTGAAATCACACCAAAAGATAGAGTTGCTATTACAAAGTTATATGCAGACTTTAAAGAAAATGAGCATTGCCAGATTTATGATAATACAGAATTTATCTATCGTGAATATGCGGTTATGCAACCACTTCAAAGAAGCTATGCAATAACAGAAGATAGAATAAATGCAATGCTTTCAAGTGGTGCGTTATCAACTCTCTATGATGAAGCAAAAGTTGATGAACTTGAAAATATGGATGAATTGACAGGTAAGGATAAAAATAAATTAGATAATTTTAAGAAAAATAAGCCTATATATGATGCTATTGTTGATGCTCTAAATAATGCTGTATCTGACAAGGTATATAACAATCCAGAAACATTTACACCAGTAGTAAATAATATTCTATCTGGAATTATTTCAGATGCAAAAGATTTAAAAAAGATTGCTGATAAAATCATAAAAGGTTTATCAGTAATGGATAAAACAGCAGATATTCAAAAAGATAAAAAAGGCAATGTAATTTATGATACAGAAACAAAAGATACAGAAATAGTACCATTGGAAACAAATATTGATGATTATATGGCAAGTGAAGTATTACCACATGTACCAGATGCAAAAGCATTTTTTGAAGAAGATTTAGGCAAAAAGAATCCTGTAATAAAGACTGGTGCAGAAATACCATTCACAAGATATTTTTATAAATATCAAGCTCCAGTATCAAGTGATGAACTTGCTAAAAGATTCAATGAATTAGAGGCTTCCGTTGATTCAAGAATTAAGAAATTATTCGGAGGTAATTAATATGGCAGAAATGAAAGATAGTGGTACTGCTTGGCTTGGTATGATTCCTAAAGACTGGGAATTATCTAAAATTAGTAGTATATATGAACTTAGGACGCAAAAAGTAAGCGATAAAGATTATCCACCTTTATCTGTAACAATGAATGGGATTGTTCCTCAATTAGATTCAGCGGCAAAAACAAATGCACATGATGATAGAAAACTTGTAAAAAAGGGAGATTTTGCAATTAATAGTAGATCGGATAGACGTGGATCTTGCGGTGTATCTGAATATGATGGTTCAGTTTCATTGATTAATACAGTTATGAAGCCAAGAGATGAGATGAATCCAGATTATTATAATTGGCTTTTTCATACAATACAATTTGCAGATGAATTTTACAAATGGGGACATGGTATTGTAGATGATTTGTGGACAACTAATTGGCAGGATATGAAGCACATTGACATTCCAGTTCCAACATTAGACGAACAAAAAGTAATTGCGGATTATCTTAATAAAGCAATTCCAGAAATAGATGCATTGCATACGGATATTGAAAAGCAAATAGAAACACTTGAAGAATACAAAAAATCAATTATCACAGAAGCAGTAACAAGAGGATTAGATCCAAATGTTGAAATGAAGGATAGTGGGATTGAGTGGATTGGTATGATTCCTAAAGATTGGAGTACTATTAGAATAGGACATGTATTTTCTTTAAGAAATGAAAGAAATTCTTTACCAGAGGATCAAGTTCAGCTATTGTCGCTTTATACAGGGATAGGAGTTTTTCCACAAGGTGAACACGTAACTGCAAGTGGCAATCATGCACAAACAGTTGATGGTTATAAAATCGTACATAAAAACGATATTGTAGTTAATATTATATTGGCTTGGATGGGTGCCATTGGAGTTTCAGATTATGATGGGGTGACCAGTCCTGCATATGATATATATATTCCAGACTTATCAAAAGTTGTACCACACTATTTTCACTATGTTTTTAGAACGGCAGGAATTGCTGGGGAATGTTATAAATATGGGCGTGGTATTATGATGATGAGATGGAGAACATATTCACAGGAATTTAAACAAATTTTTGTTCCATTTCCTTCATTAGAAAAGCAACAAGAAATTGCAGAGTATCTTGATAAAAAATGTGCTGAAATAGATGGTGCTATTGAAGAAAAAAAACAGCAGTTAGAAACCCTTGAACAGTACAAGAAGTCGCTTATATATGAATATGTGACAGGGAAGAAGGAGGTTCAATAATGGCAACATTTGAAGAACAGTTAAATGGTTTATTAGATCGAACTAAAAGCATAAAATCACCAATTAATGCGGCAACTATAGGCACTAATATAAATGAATACAATCGTCCAAGTGAAATATGGGTTAATGATGTCGAAATTTTTTATAATCAATACTTACAAGATCATCCGTTGGGAAGTAGAATGAAAACAATTTTATTTCATAGATCATTAGATGCATATAGTCAGTTAATTTCGTGCTTAGAAAGTATAAAAAGTGACCAAGCATTTATAGATAAAATGAATGGAGTATCTATGGAAGTTGCGCCAAAATATAAAGCAAAAATGCTACCAGAATATGATGTGTTTATTTCTCATGCTAATGCAGACAAAGAAGCTCTTATAGAAGAATTGTACAATTCGCTTAATAAATTAGGAGTTAAGATATTCTATGATAAAGAAACATTAGAATGGGGCGATAAATTCAAGGATAAGATTCTTGAAGGAACTAAAAAATCAGAATTTGCAATTATTGTTATATCAACAAATTTCTTTGGTAGAGAATGGACAGAAAGAGAACTATCAGAATTTTTGAATAGACAGAATCAGAACGGACAAAAATTGATACTTCCAATTTTACATAATATAACGATTGAACAGTTAAAAGAAAAATACCCATCAATAGCAGATATACAGGCGATTGATTCATCAAAATATACTTGTGATCAAATTGCGTTGTTATTTGCAAGACAGTTTATTAAAAGATTGAAAGCATATTAGTGGAGGAAGTACAAATGAATGAAATATTGACTGAAAAGCAGTATCAACATTTCATCATGGACTATCTAAAAAATAACAATGGTTATGTTGTAAGAAAAGATAAAGAATATGACCGCTTACATGCAATGGATAGAGAAATGTTATTCAAATTTTTGAATGACACACAACCAGATGAAATGGAAGCCTTAAGAAAAGTATATAAGCAGGATTTAGAAGAAACGCTTGTAAGTTATATCAATGCAGAAGTTACAAAGGCACGTAGTAGCTTACTTTATGTTATAAAGCATGGTATAGAAATTTCAAATATAAAACTTGATTTGATGTATACAAAACCTGCAACAGACTTTAACAAAGAACTTGTTGAAAAATATGAAAGAAATGTATTCTCTGTTATGGAGGAAGTCTGGGCATCTGATAAAGAAAGAATAGATCTTGTAATATTTTTAAATGGACTTGCTATTATGACATTTGAATTAAAATGTAATGTAGCAGGACAAAGCTATGAAGATGCTATTTATCAGTACAGAACAGAAAGAAATCCTAAGACAAGACTATTTTTTTTCAAGGCTGGTGCATTAGTAAATTTTGCAATGGATTTAGAACAAGTTTATATGACAACCAAACTTGAAAAAGATGCAACATTCTTTTTACCTTTTAATATGGGTAATGGTGAAGGTGTCAATGCAGGTGCAGGAAATCCAATATTTGAAGATAAATATAGTGTTTTCTATATGTGGGAAGATGTACTTACAAAGGATTCTATTCTTGAAATCATAAGCAAATTTATGTTTATTGAAGTGAAAGAAAAAGAAGATGAGGCTACTGGTAAAAAGAAGATAAAAGAAAATATTATTTTCCCTCGATTCCATCAAAGAGATGTATTACACAAGATACTTGCAGATGTATATGAAAATGGTTCTACACAGAATTATTTAATACAACATTCTGCTGGATCTGGAAAAACAAATTCTATTGCTTGGCTTGCTTACCGATTATCTTCACTTCATGATGCAGATAACAAAATTATTTATGATAATATCATTATTGTTACCGATAGGGTTGTTGTAGACAGACAGTTACAATCGGCAATTATGGGGATGGAGCATAAATCTGGACTTATAAAAGTTATGGATGATAAATGTAATTCGTCTGATCTTGCTATTGCTCTTGATGGAAATACAAAGATTATAGCAACAACTATTCAGAAATTTCCATATATTGTAGATGATGTGGCTAATTTGAAAAATAAGAAGTTTGCAGTAATCATAGATGAAGCACATTCATCAACAGCAGGAAAAGATATGGCGGCTGTGACAATGACACTTGGATCTGGTGAAGTAAGTATAGATGAAAGTACAACTGAGGATTTAATTGTTGAAGAAATTGCAAAGCATGGAAAACAAGAAAATGTATCTGTATTTGCATTTACAGCAACACCAAAGCCAACCACAATACAGTTATTTGGTAGGGTAAATAAGAAAGGACAAAGAGAAGCATTTCATATATATTCTATGAAGCAAGCAATAGAAGAAGGCTTTATTCTTGATGTATTACAAAATTATACAACCTATAAGACCTATTACCAGATTAATAAAGAAGTTGCAGAAGATCCAAAGTGTAAGACAAATAGTGCTAAAAGACAGATTGCAAGATTTGTTGAATTGCATGAAACCAATATAGCGCAAAGAATAGAAGTTATTGTTGAACATTTCAGAGAAACAGTAATGGATGAGCTTGGTGGAACTGCAAAAGCCATGGTAATAACTAATTCAAGAGAAAGTGCTGTAAAGTATCGTCAAGCATTTGAAGAGTACATAAACAAAAAGGGATATAATGATATTCATGCATTAGTGGCATTTTCTGGCAAAGTGACATTAAAAGATGATGAAAAGGAATATACAGAAGCAGGACTAAACGGATTCAGTGAAGATAAATTACCAACAGAATTTGAAAAGGATGATTATAAGGTATTACTTGTTGCGAATAAGTATCAGACAGGCTTTGATCAACCTAAATTATGTGCAATGTACATTCTTAAAAAATTAAGAGGGGTAAATGCTGTACAGACATTATCAAGACTTAATAGAATCTGTCCACCATACGACAAGAAAACGTTTATACTTGATTTTGTAAATGACTATGAAGATATACAGGCGGCATTTTCAAAATATTACACAACAACACTTTTATCCAATTCAGTTACACCATCTGCAATTTATGATTTAGAAGCAAAAATAGATGGATATACAGTAATAGATCCATTGGATATAGAAGATGCAAATGAAATTTTATATAAAGATGATATTACAGCCAAGGAAAAGAAACGATTAACATTCTTATTCCAGAAAGCAAAGAAGAACATAGATAAACTTGATTATGAAGAACAAAAAGAGCTTGTAATGACAATGAGGCGATTTGTTCGTTTCTATGAATTTTTATTACAGGCATCGTGTTTTGAAGATACTGAACTACACAAGAAATATAGATTTATAGCTTTATTACTTGCATATGTAAATATAAAGCACCCAGGCGGTGGATTTAATTTAGATGGAAAGATAACAGCTATGAATTTTGTTCAGAAGAAGAAAGCCGAACATAAATCAAAATTAAAATCTGATCCTGTTACGAAACTTCCGACAGCAGACCATTTTGTGCTATCAGAAGATAAAGAGGAGAAACTATCACAGATAATAGCAGAAATCAACAGTATAGCAGGAAAAGAATATGATAATGATGTAGCAGTAAAAGCAATGCTTCAGATAAAAGACATTATGATGAAATCTGAGAAGCTAAAAACATCAGCAAAGAACAATACAGAAAAAGATTTTGAATTTGCATATTTTGACAACATAGATGATGCATTAATAGAGGGATTGGAGCAGAATCAAGACTTTTTCAGCTTATTACTAAGCAATGATGAAATGAAGAGAAAAGTACTTGGCATTTTCTCGGATGAAATATATAACAGCTTGAAAGAAGCAGAATAAAGATAGGCTATTAGAAGAAAATTAAGGACAAAGCAGGAAAAGAAGTAATTAATGAAGGAGATTGGTTTATGAAGAATAAAAACGCAGAGATTGTGGAATGGATATTAAATCAAGGTGCAGAAATAACAAGAGAAGTTTTAGAGGAAAAATTGCAAGAGGTTTACAATTTAGGACGTTTGGATGCATATTCAGAACAAGTGGGAAAAACGTTAGATGATATTCGTTATAATACGTTAATGCTAATAACAAGTAGAAAAAAGAAACTATATGAGGAAAATTTTTATAATAAGCCATCCAATGAGGATGTTATACAAATGAAGGCATTGGAGTATCTTGAAGAGCATATAAGTGATATTATTATTCAATATAAAGAAGGATGAAATGATATACGTTTTTAAGAGAATATTATGACAGCACTAATATTGTTAATAGCAATACATGCAAAAATACAGAATTGAGAGGAAAAAGTTATGAGAAAATGGGAAAAGAACTACTGGCTGGTAATTATTTTAATTTCAATAGCAGATATAGCAGGTGGAATTTTTGTTATGAAAAGAGGGCAATATGTACCAGAAAAGATTTGTAAAAGTTTGGCGGTAGTTGTACTGATAACGTTGCTTATCGCTATGCTAATGGTGGTAGTGTATTTTGTTATTGTTTCCTGCATTGGTATAAAACTAGTTTTACACAATATAAATGAGTGTAATGATCCATTATTTAAAACGATTGATAAATATAGGCTGTATTGGAAGGAGGGAAAGGGATATTATAGAAGACAACTTCAAATTATTAATTTATATTATAAAGAAGGAGGGGAAGTTGATAAATTAGTAAAAAAAGAGGAAATAGAAAGATTATATGAGCGTTACGATTTTTTGAAAGAAAAAAGTGCATTTTTTGAATATATAGTAACATGTGCGTCCTCATTGATAATATCTGTGATTGCGTCATTTGTTTATAGTATGATAAGTGAGGAGAAAAACATTTTAGTAATACTGGGCGTAATAATACTGGTAATAATGTTGTTCGGTAGTGTTCTTTTTTTTCGCTATGCTGAAAGAGGTCAAATGGGTTCTTATAAATATATGCTTTATGAATATGAAAGTAAATTGTTGAAACAAAAAATAGAAAAATTGTCAAATAAATTAGTGTTTTCTCCTGAAAATGAAAAAATTATAGAAATGCAAAATATGGTATTACAAGAACTTACTAAGATTAAAGATGGGGAAAAAAACAGAAAAAAGAAAAAAGTTGTTGAAAAAGATATTGGTGAAATTAGTAAGTTGGATTTAACTAATTATGATAATTACAATTGCTGGGAGCAACAAGTATATATTAATGGGAATAAGGCATATTTAGTATATAATAAAGAAAAAGAACCGAAAGATAATGATAAGGGAGAGGGAGATTTGATAAATAAGGAATATGTAATGCTTGTAAATATTTTAAATAAATATAAATTATTAGCATACCATGTTTAGTTTATAATAGCATTAGGAGTTTGCATTGACAATCACCCCACCCTGCCGTATACTAACCCTAGATTTAATTTTGAAGGGAGAGTGTCCAATGAGAAAATAATTGACTTTTGAGAGCATGAAGATTTTAACTGCGGTAATCGTACCGCTATTTCGTGTTGCCAAAAGTGGATTATGTTCTCATGACCACTCTTTTTTTGTTGCACTTAATTAGCATATTATAAGAAACTGCTGGTGACAGAACGTAACCACTATTTGGTGACAGATAGGAGGCTATATGTCACAGATTAGAGTAAATCATTTAACATTTGCATATGAGGGAAGCTTTGATAATATTTTCGAAAATGTTTCTTTCTCTATTGATACGGACTGGAAACTTGGATTTATCGGAAGAAATGGAAAAGGAAAATCCACGTTTTTAAATTTACTGATGGGAAAATATGAATATACCGGTTCTATTACTTCGAATGCCGTTTTTGATTATTTCCCATATGATATTTCAGAGGAAAAATGGGAATTTCCGGCGGCGGAATTTGTAGAAGAATTCAAGGCAAATCTTGAATTGTGGAGAGTTTATGCGGAGCTTTCGAAGCTGCAGGCAGATGCAGAAATCATGTATCGGCCATGGAAAACACTAAGCTTTGGAGAGCAGACCAAAGTTATGTTGGCAGTCCTGTTTTCGCAAGGAAATGATTTCCTGCTGATAGACGAACCCACCAATCATCTGGATGATGGGAGCCGGGAAATGGTAAAACAGTATCTTGCATCGAAAAAGGGCTTTATCCTTGTTTCCCATGACAGGGATTTACTGGATGCCTGCGTAGACCATGTGCTGGTGCTGAATCGCAGTACCATTGAGGTGCAGGCGGGCAACTTTTCCTCCTGGTGGGAAAATAAAGAGAAGAAAGACAATTTTGCAGTAGCGGAAAATGAAAAGCATAAAAAGGAAATAAGTAAGCTCAACGAAGCAGCAAAGAGAGTGCGCAACTGGTCGGAAAGGAGCGAGAACAGCAAAATCGGTTTTGACCCCATAAAGGAAAATGACCGGAGCATCAGCACCCGGGCATATATCGGTTCGAAAACCAAGAAAATGCAGGCAAGAGTAAAGCAGATGGAGCAGCGGATACAGACTGAGATTGCGGAAAAAGAGGGATTGCTGGTGGATTTAGAACAGCCCATTGATTTGAAACTGAATCCCCTGACACATCATAAAGAAGTACTGGTGTCGGCATATCAGTATGGTTTGCGGTATCAAGATGCCGATAAAATGCTGTTTGAAAACCAGACCTTTGAAATCAGAAACGGAGACCGTTTATTTATCAGTGGAAAAAATGGAAGCGGAAAGACCAGCCTGATAAAAGCAATTTTAGGAGAAAAAGAAAATTTTTTGGAACAGGGAGATTTAAGAATTGCGTCCGGAATAGAGATTTCTTATATCAATCAGGACACTTCGCATCTTAGAGGAACCGTGCACTCTTTTTGCATGGAGCACCAGTTAGAGGAAAGTCTGCTTTGCAGTATTTTGCGGCAGCTTGATATCGGACGGGAACAATTTGTCAAAAAGCTGGAAGAATATTCCGAAGGACAGAAGAAAAAGGTAGTGATTGCAGCCAGCCTTTTGAAACCGGCGCATTTGTATATCTGGGATGAACCGCTGAATTATATTGATGTTTTTTCAAGAATGCAGCTTGAAAATCTGATTCTTAAATATCAGCCAACTATGTTGGTGGTAGACCATGATGTGCGGTTTCGGGAGAAGATTGCAACGAAAACAGTCTGGTTGTAAAATGTAACTATAGTTTAGAAAAGAGGACCCACCATATGACCAAAGAAGAATGGTACCGGCAGCTTTTTGAACATTTATCAGCCTCTAAATTCAGAAGCAGCTTTCATTTAAAACAAAAAGATATTGCATATATAAAGGAAAAAGGACTGGATGTAATCCGGGAGCATGCCAGGGATTTTATTGCCAAAAGGGAGGCACCGGCAGTAATTCCAAACGATGGAAAGCAGACGCCCATGCGGGGGCATCCTGTTTTTATTGCCCAGCATGCAACGGCAACCTGCTGCCGGGAGTGCATTCGAAAGTGGCATAAGATACAGCCGGGAAAAGAACTGAGCCAGGTGCAGAAGGAATACTTGGTGGATGTGATTATGACCTGGATAGAAAAAGAGTTGTCACATTATGATAGCCAAATGTGAAATTAAATGTTAAAATACCACAATAGGGTTATTACGAAGAGAGAAAGGTATTTTATAATGGTAGTTTCAATTATTGAAAAAGTGTATTCATTTTTATGGGGAGACTGGATTAAAATTCCGCTTCCGGGGGGAGGCAGTCTGGGCATTTCACTGCTGATTATTTTGTTAATTCCAACAGGAATTTATTTTACGATTCGGACAAAGTTTTTACAGATAAGACTGTTCCCGGATATGGTGCGTGCACTGGTGGCAAAGAAGGAGCATAAAGACAGTCTGTCAACTTTTCAGACGCTGATTGTGTCCACGGCAACCCGTGTGGGAATGGGAAATCTGGTAGGTGTAGTTGCAGCAGTGTCGGCAGGTGGAGCCGGAGCGGTATTCTGGATGTGGATTACAGCGCTGATCGGTTCTGCTACAGCGTTTATTGAAGCAACTCTGGCACAGCTGCATAAGGAAAAAGATCCGCTGTATGGCGGTTACCGCGGTGGTCCGGCATATTATATCCATCATTTTTTTGAAGAAAAGTCAGGAAAGAAGAAAAAACATGTGCTGGTGGCAGTGTTATTTGCCGTATCCGGTCTGATTTGCTGGTGTGGAATCAGCCAGGTAATCAGTAATTCAGTGGCATCTTCTTTTGAAAATGCATTTCATATTCCACCCTTGTATACAACAATTGTGCTGGTGGCAGTTGCGGCAGTGATTGTATTGCGGAAAAATGCAACGGTAAAAGTACTGGATATGATAGTACCGATTATGGCAGTGTGTTATTTCTTTATTACATTATTTATTATTATCGTAAATTTCCGCAGTATTCCGGGCGTATTTGGCAGGATTTTTGAAGAGGCATTTGGTATCCGGCAGGTAGTATCCGGTGGATTTGGAGCAGTGCTTATGAATGGAGTTAAGAGAGGACTGTTTTCTAATGAAGCAGGTTCCGGTTCAGCACCTTGTGCAGCGGCAGCAGCGGAATGCGATAATCCGGTACGTGCGGGACTGACACAGGCATTGGGCGTATTTATCGATACGATTATCATTTGCAGTTGTACCGCTATGATTATGCTTATTGCACCGGAAAAGATAATTGAAGGAAAAGCTGGTATGGATTTGCTGCAGTCCACCATGCAGTATCATCTGGGCAGATTTGGAGTTATCTTTATTGCACTGACCTTATTTCTGTTCAGCTTTTCCACATTTCTTGGAATATTGTTTTATGCCAGAAGCAATGTGGCATATTTATTTGGAGATAAATGGATCTGGCAGACCCTTTATAAAGTCGTTGCACTGATTATGCTTTTTATCGGCGGAATTGCAACTTATACCTTCGTATGGGATTTAGGCGATGTGGGAATCGGACTGATGACGATATTTAATATCGGAATGCTGTATCTTATGGGGGGACAGGCATTGAAGGCACTGTCGGAGTATGAGAAAGAGAAAAAGACCGAAAGAGACAGTAATCAAAATCCAGCAGCGGGAATTATTTTTTTTGAAGAAGAGAAATAGTAAAAAAGAAGTAGTTATCAAAACCGGTGATTCCATGTTATACTAGGGAGAAAACTACAAAAGGAGAAATTTATAGTTATGGGTCGTGAATCATTTAAGTCCCGTATGGGATTTATACTGGTAAGCGCAGGATGCGCAATCGGAATTGGAAATGTGTGGAGATTTCCGTATGTGGCAGGACAGAATGGCGGAGGAATCTTTGTACTGTTCTATCTGATATTCCTGATTGCCATGGGGCTTCCGGTACTGACAATGGAATTAGCAGTCGGAAGAGCCAGCAGAAAAAGTGCAGTTTTAGGATATAAGGCATTGGAGAAGCCAAAGAGTAAATGGCATATTCATGGCTGGGTGGCAATTTTCGGCTGTTATATGCTGATGATGTATTATACAACGGTTTCCGGCTGGATGGTAACTTATTTCTATAAGTTTGTAAAAGGTGAATTTACCCCAAGAATGGATGTCGAGCAGACCGGAGCTGTGTTCAGCAATCTTTTAGCAGATCCCAAACAGATGGCATTCTGGATGATACTGACTGTTGTGGTTGGATTCTTTGTATGCAGCCGCGGCTTGCAGAACGGATTGGAAAAAATCAGTAAAGTTATGATGAGTGCACTGCTGATACTGATTATTGTCCTTGCAGTACATAGCCTGACACTTTCCGGAGCAGGCGAGGGATTGAAGTTCTATCTGGTGCCAAATATGGACAGTGTCCGGGAAGTCGGTTTGAAAAATGTAATAACCTCTGCCATGAATCAGGCATTCTTTACTTTGAGCCTTGGCGTGGCAGCAATGGAGATTTTCGGAAGCTACATGGGAAAAGACCATACGCTGGCAGGAGAAGGAACACGTATCTGCGCACTGGATACCTTTGTGGCGATTATGGCAGGATTGATTATTTTTCCGGCATGCTTCAGCTATGGCGTGGAAGTAGGCGTAGGACCAAGCCTTATCTTTGTGACACTGCCAAATGTCTTTGTAAATATGGGTGGCGGCAGAATCTGGGGCGCACTGTTCTTCCTGTTCATGACATTTGCAAGCTTTTCTACGGTAATTGCCGTATTTGAAAATATCATGTCCTTCTGCATGGATATGTTTGGCTGGAACCGCAACAAAGCGGCACTGGTAAATGGAATCATTCTTCTTATTGCCAGTCTGCCATGTGTTTTAGGATACAATGTGTGGAGCAATCTCCACCTGATTGGCGGAAGGGATGTGCTGGACAGCGAGGATTTTATTGTAAGTAACCTGCTGCTGCCAATCGGTTCTCTTGTTTACCTGCTGTTCTGTGTGACGAAGTGGGGCTGGGGATTTGACAACTACTTAGAGGAGGCAAATACCGGAAAAGGCATTAAGATTGCAAGAAGATTAAAGCCATATTTCCAGTTTATCCTTCCGATACTGATTCTGTTTATTTTGATTCAGGGATTGTTATAAAAGAGGAAAAAGATTGTAATTACAGGAAGCATATGCGATTGCACTTGCATAATTAGAAATAAAAGTGTGCATTTTGCCATGAATTTTAACAGAAAAAGTGAAAATCTGTTAAATGCAGTTGGTAGAGTGCACACTTTTATACTTTACAGGAAATTGCTTTCCTGTAAAGTATAAATGCTCCGCGAGGATGCACACTGCGGCGTATAAGGTAGATGTCGCAAGCGACCGCCGCAGGCGCGAGAATGTGCCAGGGCACATTCTTTATTCTCAAATTTTATTTTACCAGTGCTTCTGCATAATCCAGTGCATCCACAATATTGTGATGGAAATTTTCTTTTCCAATTAATCCAATAAAACCGTCTTTTTCCATCACGCGCAGTGGCTGCTCATTGACATGGGAGAATACCAGCGTGATATTTTTGCGTTTTGCACGGTTGGCAAGCTCATGGAGAGAACGCATTGCGCTGGCATCAATGGCAGGAACGCTACGCATACGGATGACAACAACCTTCGTATGATGGTTACTGTTGATATTAAGAATCTGGTCTGCTGCGGCGAAAAACATCGGACCGCAGATTTCAAAAACACTGATGGAATGCGGGATGTCACGCAGTTTTTCCGCTTCACCCGGTGTAATGTCAGGAGAATCTGTGTATTTCCATGCTTTGATATCAGCTGTTTCTGCCATACGTTTCATAAAGAGCAGAGCTGCTAATACAACACCGATTTCGATGGCAACCACAAGGTCGAAAAATACCGTTAAGAAAAAGGTTGCAACCAGAACGATGATGTCACTCTTAGGTGCCATCTTACAAAGGCGGAAGAAAGAGGACCAGTCTGCCATGTTAGCGGCAACTACTAAAAGTACGGCAGCCAGTGTTGTCATAGGAATCAGTGCAGCCAGCGGCATCAACACCAGAAGAATAATGGTTAAAGTGATGCAGTGGGTGATTCCGGCAATCGGAGTACGTCCACCGTTTCGGACATTGGCAGCAGTTCTGGCAATGGCTCCGGTGGCAGGAATTCCGCCAAAGAGACCGGAGAAAATATTTCCAAGCCCCTGTCCCACTAACTCAGCATTGGATTTATGGGTATCGCCAATCATACCATCGGAAACAACAGCAGACAGTAAGGACTCAATTCCAGCTAAGATTGCAATGGTAAATGCCGGGGATAACATTTCCTGTACCAGCTTCATGGAAAGGGATGGAGCATGAAAACCTGGAAATGCAGAATTTAATTCCCCGTAAACACTTCCGATGGTATTGACCGGAAGCTTGGCAAAATAAACCACTGCTGTTGTTACGATAATCGCAATCAGAGACCCCGGAATCTTATCGGTAACCTTCGGCCAGAGCAGCATAATTGCAACAGCCGCAATGCCAATCAGGGTTGCAGTCAGGTTGATGGAGCGGATATTTTTTGCATATACAATTACTTTATCTAAGAATTCAGAAGGAACAGAGGCAATATCCATACCGAAGAAATCCTTTAACTGTCCTACAAATAAAGTAACTGCGATTCCACAGGTAAATCCGGTGGTAATGGTATAGGGAATGTATTTAATCAGGGAGCCAAAACGGCAGATTCCCATAATTACTAAGATAATACCGGCAAGAATGGTAGCAACAATCAGACCGTCGGTTCCATACTCTGCAACGATGCCATAGATGATAACAACGAAAGCGGCAGTCGGACCGCCAATCTGTACACGGCTTCCGCCAAAGAATGAAATAAAAAATCCTGCGATAATTGCAGTATAAAGCCCCTGTTCCGGACCAACACCGGATGCAATCGCAAGGGCAATCGATAGTGGCAGAGCGATGATGGCAACAATGATACCGGAAATGATATCCTTCATCAGCTGCTCCTTCGTGTAGCCCTTCATCACATCAAAGAGCTTTGGTCGTAGTTCGTTCATAATAAAATCTCCTCATTTGTTCCTTTGTTTATAGTGGAAGATGAAATTTCTGTTTTGTCAGGATATCTGCACAGATATTCCAGAATACAGCGAAAACTTCACCTTCCCCCACTAAACACGCAATTCAAAAGTTTAGCACTCTTATAGTCTTATTTCAATGACAAAATCCAAGTTTCAGCCATTTGGTCAACAAATTTGAAAAAATAAAATTTTTTTGGAAATTTTAAAACCTCATCCATTTTTCATCCGTCTAGCAAGTGAAAGGAGGAAGAGCAATGCATGAGATGGAAACTTTTATAACGATGGCAAAAGAGGATATCAAAAATCAGAAGTTTACATAATGGAGTAGACTATAGTATGGTTTTTGATTATAATTATTATATTAGTAACAATGGTGATATAAAGGCAGCCTTTGGAAATGATTTGAAGAGCTACTATATCCATTATATGACCAATGGAAAAGCAGAAGGAAGAACTGCTAAATAGTGTGCCAGGAACAAAGGAGAATGAAGATGTGGAAAGAGTTTAAGAAGTTTGCAGTAAGAGGAAATATGTTAGACCTTGCAGTCGGTGAGATTATCGGTGGTGCTTTTAATTAACTGGTAAGCTCGCTGGTAGACAATGTAATTATGCCGATTCTTAGTCTTGTAGTTGGAAGACTGGATTTCAGTAACTGGTTTATTGCACTGGAAGCAACACGCTGTCCACATTGTACAAGCATGCTTGAAATCGAAGGGTAAGATAAAAAGCAGAATTTGAAAACAGAATTGAAAAATAAAATAAAAAACAGGATGTACCAATGAAACTATATTTAGCTCCCTTAGAGGGAATTACAGGATATGTATACCGGCAGGCTTACCATGCATGCTATGAAGATGCCGACAAATATTTTACACCATTTTTAGCTCCACATACGAAGCGAAGCTTCAATGCCAGAGAAAGAAATGATTTAATCCCGGAACATAATACCGGAATGTATACCGTGCCACAGGTGCTGTCAAAGAGTGGAGAAGATGTGGCAGCAATTGCAGAAGAGCTGAAAGCATTTGGCTATCAGGAAATTAATATCAACGCCGGATGCCCTTCCGGAACGGTAGTATCGAAGGGAAGAGGTGCCGGACTTTTAGAGGATGAAAGAGCCTTGCTTCATTTCCTGGATGAAATGTTTGAAAAGACGGATGCAGAGATTTCCATTAAGACAAGACTTGGCATGGAATATCCGGATGAATTTGAAGGCATTTTAAAAATATACAATCGTTTCCCGATAAAGGAGCTGATTTTACATCCCCGTGTCAGAGAAGATTATTATAAAAATAAGCCGGATTGGACGATGGTAGAGTATGCACTGGAGTACAGCAGGAATCCGCTGGTTTACAATGGAGATATTTTTACAGTGGAAGATTATGAGCGGTTTACAGAACGTTTTCCAACGATAGATGCCATTATGTTAGGGCGTGGTGTTATAAGAGACCCGGCACTCATAGAGAAAATCCGCTCCGGTAGCACAATAGACAGGGCTGCTGAATTAAAGCGGCTTTATACATTTCACAATAAGCTGGTTGCCGGCTATCAGGAAGAAATGTCCGGGGAGAAAAATGTCCTCTTTAAAATGAAAGAATTGTGGTTTTATCTTGGCACACAGTTTACCGGAATTGAAAAACCGTTGAAGAAGATAAAGAAAGCAAACAGCCTGATAGAATACCAGGCTGCTGTTTCAGAGATATTTTCAACTGGTGCTGGAAAATAACCGAAAGAGTCAAATGACATAGAATCATGATGTAATATCAATTGATATGCAATAAAAATTATCACACGATATAAATTGCTATTCGGTATAAATGGGTGAAATAGAAACATCGTCCCCATCCAAAGTCAGAATAGCGATAGTACAGGAGGAACCACTGCGGCTTCGACCGGCACTGCCCGGATTGATGAAAGTAGTGGTTCCCCTTTTGCTTACTTCATAATGGTGGGTATGCCCGGTAATAATAAAATCTGCTTCCGGTTGTGGATAAGGCAAATCGCTTTTCTTATGGATGAGATAGAAAATCTTCCCACCAATGGGAGCCGCCAGAGTCTCCGGCAGATATTTCGTCCATTCGCCTTTGTCGCAGTTCCCCTTGATAATATAAAGCGGAACATGCAGTTCTTTTAAAGTTTCATAACATTTGAGACTTCCAATATCTCCTGCGTGCAGAAGATAATCACAGCTTTGCAGCTCGTCTAAAAATGTATCCTTTAATACACCATGTGTATCTGATAAAATTCCAATTTTCATAAAATGTACCTTTTTGTATGTGTCCTATTAAATTGCGAGAGCGGGATTACTGGTTTGGGGTTACTTTTTTATTTTATAACGGTTATAATGAAATAACAAGTGTCCGGTGATTGGGAGAGGGGAAAAGACATATCATTGTTTTGCGAAAGTACTGCACTGTCCGTCGGAGACGGATACCACATGATGCTTGAAAGGGGCACTAAGAATTTCGAAGTAGATATCCTTTTATCTGGCAACCGGCGCAAATTCGCATCCTTGCTCAATTGCGCCTTGCCGGCACGTCCCTGTGCCGGCATTGCCTGTTGCAGGACGAAATTCTAAGAGCCCCTAACAATCCTCATAAGGCATCCGCATTCCGACGAACTGCGCAGTACTTCCAGACAAAGCAATAATCCGCACTTTCCCATTTCCCAATCACCGAACCACATAAACCATAGACTTATTAATGCAATTATTAAAACTATTATAATTTAAAAATCCGTGTCAGCCTGTCCATTAAAGGAAGATGCATAACAAAAGTCTGTTAGTGGCACTTGGAATTTTGGAGAAAATCTGGCAACGCTGGTACAGGGATGTACCAGCGAGGTGCATCTGACTTCAATGGACGGACTGACACGGATGAAAAAGATAGAATAGTTATTATGACGTAACATTAAGTGAACGTAGGAAAAGGAAAAAGGAGAAAAATATGTTTCGAATCGGTTGTCATTTATCATCATCAAAAGGCTTCCTCGCTATGGCAAAGCAGGCAGAGGAAATCGGAGCCAATACATTTCAGTTTTTTACCAGAAATCCGAGAGGCGGCAAAGCGAAGGATTTAGATGTGAAAGATATAGTGGCATATCAGCAGTATGCTGCGGAGCATGGCATCGGGCAGATTCTTGCCCATGCACCCTATACAATAAATGCCTGCGGCAAAGATGAGCGGGTACAGGAGTTTGCCAGAGAAACCATGGCGGATGATTTGCGGCGTTTAGAGGAGATACCGGACTGCAAATATAATTTTCATCCTGGCAGTCATGTGCAGCAGGGAGCGGAAGTCGGAATTGAAAAGATTGCAGGAGTCTTAAATGAAATCATGTGGCAGGAGCAGAAAACAACAGTGCTGCTTGAGACCATGGCTGGAAAAGGAACAGAAGTAGGAAGAAACTTTGAAGAACTGCAGGAGATTTTAAGCCGGGTAAAATATCCGGAGAAAATGGGAGTCTGTCTGGATACCTGCCATGTTTTTGATGGCGGCTATGATATCAGCGGACATTTAGAGGAAGTATTAGAAGAATTTGACCGCATTATCGGACTGGATAAACTGTGTGCCATTCATTTGAATGATTCGAAAAATGTACTGGGCAGCCATAAAGACCGTCATGAATGTCTGGGTGCAGGCAATCTGACCATGGATGCCATTGTGCGGATAATCAACCATCCGGCATTGAAAAAACTGCCGTTTTACCTTGAAACACCGAATGATTTAGAAGGCTATGCCAGAGAGATTGCCATGTTAAAAGCGGCAAGAAAGGCTTAGCTTAAAGGTTAAGATTTTCGGAAAAAAGAACGATATATCAGGTATAAGACGGCATGGAGGCAATTTTGTCTTAAAATTAGGAGGAGAAACATGATTCGTGTAACAGGAAATAACAGCCTTTTGATGAGTTCGCTGAATACGGACACAGACAATGATACAAAAGTGGTGGACTTGTTAAAAAAGAGCAGTGAGACAGAGAAGAGCAGCAAAACAACCGGGAAAAAGAGTGAAGAATATGACAGTGTCAAGAAGTCTGCATCCTCACTCAAAGCAAGTGCAGCAGTATTAAGTGAAACAGGAGAGGATTCCATTTTTGCCAAGGCAGAAGAAAGCGGAGATTATTCCGGTTTGATTTCACTGATAGAGCGTTTTACCGGAGATTATAACAGTCTTTTAGAAAGCCTGTCAGACCTTGATACAGACAAATCTGCAAATTACAGCAAGGAATTAAAAAGCATTATTTCCGGTCAGAGTGAAGCGTTACAGAAGGTCGGCATTACCGTAGACAGTAATGGAAAACTTGTAATAGATGAGGAAACTCTGAAAAATGCAGATAAGAAGGAATTAAAAGACCTGTTCCAGGGAGAAAATTCCGTTGCAGGAAAAGTTGCTGATAAAAGCATTTACATCGGAGCAAATGCTGCGGCTGACCAGTATGTGGACAGTTGTGCCAACTATACAGCAGGTGGTACATCCGCAGAATATGTCCAGATGGCAAATCTGATAGGCAGTTACTTAGACTCTCTTTCTTGAGATTAAAGTGTCACTAAGTCAGAAAGAAGCGGTTCAAAAATAACACCCTGCAAAGTATCATCCGAAAGCGACTGCGAATAGGAAATACAGGAAGCAATAAAATGAGCTGCCTGTGTGGTACATTCTTGTAAGGAGAAGCCCCGTAAGGTAAGTGCAGATACAATACTGACGAAGATGTCGCCGGTTCCGGGATACCCCGGACCGGCTTTTTTCGTGGAAACAGTATCCACATTTCCGCTGCTATCGGAAATATAGTTAAGGAAAGTGTCGCCTTTTGGACAGCCGGTAATAATACATTTTTTCGCACCCAGTGCATGAAGCTTTTTGGAAATGGCAGAAAGCTCCGAACCGGTGCAGTCATGCTCCGGATAAGGCGTATCTGTTAAAAGGCAGGCTTCCGTCAGATTTGGTGTGATAATATCACCCCGGGATACAAAGTCTTTCATGTGATTGCAGAATTCCGGTGTAATATGCTGATAGGCTCTGCCGTGGTCACCCATTACAGGGTCTATAATAAAAAGAGGTTTTTCGGTGAGAGAATCATAGTAATGGGAAATGGCATGGAGCTGTTCCTTGGCACCAAGGTAGCCGCAGTAGATGCCGTCCCAGTTCATGGAAAGAATATTCAGTGCAGCAAAATAATCCTTAAGCTGTCCGGTTAAATCAATTTTCAAGTGGGTAGGGAAACCGGTATGATTGCTGAAAACAGAAGTAGGCACAGGGATTCCCTGTACCTTACATGCACTTACCACCGGGAGGGACACGCTCATGGAGCAGCGTCCCACACCGGATATATCATTGATAATCAGAAGCTTTGGTGGTAAAGTATTTAATTTCATGCACATGCGTTTTCCTTTCCAAGACGTGGCAGCATATTAGATTTTGCCAGTACCGGACGCAGTGCCATGTATACAGCAGTCGCTACGATAACGGATAATACTGCATTGATGCTGGTTGCTGCAATGTTAATAGAAAGTGTAACTTCTGCTGCAGGTTTTCCTAAGATAACCAGTTTGTAGAAGTAGCCGAACAGTGGGTCAAATACAACGTTGAATAACAGTCCGCAGATACTTGCGATGACAACCCATTTGAAAACGTGCCTGCTATCTTTGGAAGTGGAAATTTTACCAATTTTGTGAGCAACCAGACCGGTAATCAAGCCGATGCAGAATTTTAAGATAAAAGTTTTTGGTGCGTATACAATGTAAATCGGGTCTAAAAGGTCGCCGATTGTCATACCGATGGCACCGCCAATTCCACCATAAACACCGCCTAATAATAATGCACCTAATACACATACCGCGTTTCCAAGGTGGATAGATGTAGCATCTCCGCCAGGAAGTGCGATTTTAATCTGTAAGAATGTGAATACCACATAGGAAAGTGCTGCCATAAGAGCAGTCAGTACAAGTTTGTAGATTCTTTCGTTTTTCATTATAAAGTCCTCTTTTCTTTCTCTTTGTTGCGGTTTATCATAAAACAGAAATGGCATTATAAAAACATCCAATTTTGATAAAAATGACCATGCCAGTTTAAAGATGAAGAGCAAGTTTTTTATGAACGTAATAATAAAAGAGTCCAATGGAAAGGCATATGGTAAGGCGTATAAATAAAAGTCTTTTCAATTTATGTAGAGAAAGGTATAATAAAATTGCTGGTAAAGTTCAAAAATTACAGTTTATATATGTTATATATGGGAGGATGAAAGAATTGACAGAACAAGGAAGAGTAAATAAGACTGCAATGACAGGGCATACAATTATGGGAATCTTATTGGCACTGGTTAATTTTTTGGAAATTTTCAAAACTTCCAAGAATGTAGTTTATGTGGCGGTGCTTATTGTGCTGGCACTTGGACCGGTGGTGGCAGAATGGATTTGCTATAGGAAAGATCAGGAGACAAAAGCAATCAAGCATCTTTTGGGGATTGGATTTGCAGTATATTATACGGTGGCACTGATAGGTGCCGGCAATCAGTTGGTTTTTGTATATGTAATACCGATGTTTATTTTGATTTCTGTATTTTCAGATTCGAAATATGCATTGGAACTTGGAATTGGAGCAATTATCGTAAATCTTATTTCTATTGTAGTACATACCATGAAAGGCCAAGGTGAGGGACCTGCTTTCTATGGAACAGAGATTATTATACTGATTTTGACAACAGCATTTTCTTATTGCAGTTCTGCTGTTTTACAGAAATCGTTTTTATCACGGCTGGGTGAAATGAATCAGGCGAAGGGACAGTCTGATACCATGCTTCAGAAAATTTTAGAAGTATCTGATGCCATGACAAAGAAAATTAATGGAATGTCTGATGAAGTAGAATTACTTGGCAGTAGTGTCAGTGATACCAGAAATGCCATGGAAGAGTTGACCGGCGGAACAACAGATACAGCGGAAGCGGTGCAGAATCAGTTAAGTCAGACAGAAGCAATCCAGGAAAAAGTAATGCAGGTAACCAGGGCATCTGGCAGCATTGCTGAGAGCATGGCAGTTACAGCAGAGGCGTTGAACGCTGGTAAGAAAAATATTGAACAGCTGGTATCACAGGTGAGTGTGACTGAGCAGACGAACAGTCAGGTGGCAGCAGAACTTACTTCTTTAAAAGAGTATATGGATAAAATGTATTCCATCATTGAGATTATCAATAATATTACTTCAGAAACCAGCCTGCTTTCATTAAATGCGTCAATTGAAGCAGCCCGTGCAGGTGAAGCAGGAAGAGGTTTTGCTGTAGTAGCATCTGAGATTTCCGGTCTGGCAACCCAGACACAGGAAGCAACGGTCAGTATTGAAGAACTGATAAGAAATGTATCGGAAGAACTGGAAAAAGTAGTGACCATCATCGAAAGCATGATTTCACAGGTTGAACATCAGAATGTAACAGTTAATGAAACTGCCGGAAGCTTCCGTACGATAGAGGATAATTCGGGCCGTGTACAGAGCCAGTCGGATGCATTGTCTGGTATTGTGAAAGAATTAGAAAGTGCCAATGCAGGTATCATGGATAGTATCCAGACAATTTCCGCTATTTCAGAAGAAGTAGCAGCACATACAAATAATACACTGACAACCTGCGAGAAGAACCAGAAGAGCGTAGAACATCTGATGGCAGAGACTGAAAATTTAATTGAACTGACGCATCAGCTTCAGCAGTAAAGATATTTATTATATGAGCAGGGAGCAGAAAATGGGAGCATATCATAATCTTTCAGAAAAATTACAGCAGAGAATCATAGAAGACAGAAAAGAGCATAGGGCAAATCCATATGCTTTTTCCGAAGAACAGGTTTTGCGCCGGGAGATGAATCATGACAGGGCGAATCTCTGGAGGCCTCCCTTTGTCCGGGACATTGAGAAAATCATGCATCTGCCTTATTATAACCGTTATGGAGACAAGACGCAGGTATTTTCCCTTTACAGAAATGATGATATTTCAAGACGGGCGCAGCATGTGCAGCTCGTTTCAAGGATTGCAAGGAATATTGGAAATGTATTAAATCTCAATCAGGATTTAATAGAAGCAATTTCCCTGGGGCATGACATCGGACATGCACCATTCGGACATGCCGGTGAGAGAATTTTAAGTGCACTTTTGCGGGGAGAGACGGGACGATATTTTAACCATAATGTGCACAGTGTGCGTGTACTGGATGTACTGGGACAGAGAAATATCAGCCTGCAGACTCTGGATGGAGTCCTATGCCATAATGGTGAAATGGAGCAGCAGGAGTATCAGCCGAAAAAGGCGAAGACCTTTGCAGATCTGGATACAGAAGTAGAAATGTGCTATCAGAAGGAAGATGGAATTAAACATCTTGTGCCGGGAACACTGGAAGCCTGTGTAATGCGGATTTGTGATATTATAGCTTATCTTGGCAAGGACAGACAGGATGCTGTACGCCTGCATCTTCTGCCGGATGACAGAGGCTTTAACGGAGATACTATAGGCAGCAGCAATGCGGAAATCATCAATAATATGGTAGTTAACATCATTGAAAACAGCTATGGAAAACCATATCTTTCCATGGATGAAGCATATTTTCAACAGTTGAAGCTTGCAAAGACTGAAAATTATGAGTATATCTATCACAATGAGAAAATCGAAAAAGTCATCCGGGAAAATCTGAATCCGATGTTTGAAGAGATGTACTATCAGTTATTGAAAGATGCAAAGGATAAGAATGAAAAATCCTGGCTCTACCGCCACCATATTGCATATGTGGCAGAAAACAATCGGTTCAGCAGAACCTTTTCGAAGGAACAATACATGGAGACAGAACCGAACCAGCTTGTGGTGGATTACATCGCAAGCATGACGGATGACTATTTTGTAGATTTGTACCATGAAATGTTCCCGAAAGGAAAGCATGATGTAAAATACATCGGCTACTTTGATGAAGATTAACTATTTTAATGGCGAGGCTGTTGCCCGGGAAACCATCCGGTCAACAGCCTTCAATTCTTCTAAGAAAAGCTGCTGGTTATAACTGGAAAGAGTATGATAGATACTTAGCAGTTCACCCTCACAGCTGTTGAGATGCGTCAGACTGGCATTGCGGATGTTACTGTGACCGAGCAGATAGTCGGTGGAAGTATGAAAATAGTCGGCTATTCTTACTAAGGTTGCATAGTCAGGTTCTTTCCCCTGATTGATATATCCATTCAGAGCAGAGGGAGAGATATGTAGTGCATCTGCAAGCTGCCGCTGGGTAATGTTAGCTTCTTCAATCAGGTATCGTAACTTAGAACCGATATTCATATACAAACCTCATCTTTCGTAAATAATACCTCTATTTTAAAACATGTTAAAAAACCAGTGGCAAAAATAAACGAAAGATAAATTATATCAACGGAGCACAAACTATTCACATATATAAATTAACACCAACCACCATCTAAGGTAATAATCTGACCGGTGAGATATGGACTTTGTGATACGATAGCATAAGCAAGTTCAGCTGTTTCCACAGGTGTACCATATCTGCCGCAGGGAATTTCGGATTCTAAGTCAGCACGCTCTTCGGCAGAAAAACAGGCGTTCATGGAAGTATCAATGGTGCCGCAGGCAATGGCATTGACAGAGATTCCACTGGGTGCAACCTCTTTGGCAAGTGCCTTTGTAAAGGAATTAACAGCTCCCTTGCTGGCGGAATAAGCAACCTCACAGGAGGCACCTACATTTCCCCAGACAGAAGAAATGTTAAGAATCCGGCCTGATTTTTTGTGCAGCATATCTGGCAGAGCATATTTGCAACAGGAAAAAACAGAAGAAAGATTGGTGTTTATAACGTGCTGCCATTGTTCATAAGTCATATCCTGCAACAGACCGATGTGGGAGATTCCGGCATTGTTGATCAGAACATCAACCGAAAGGGACTGCTGGTGAATCATGGCAAACATATTGGCAACAAAATCCGGATCACTGACATCTCCGATAACCGGAAGAACCGTGACATGATATTTGTCCGAAAGTTCATCAGACAAAGCCTTAAGAGCAGTTTCGGAATGACAGCAATTTAAAATGAGCTGATAACCGTGGCGGGCAAATACTTCTGCAATAGCAGCACCGATGCCCCGGGAAGCTCCGGTAATTAAAACAGTATTCATAAGAAACAAATCCTTTCTGGTTTTTATCTGCCTTAGAAAAATGATAGCACAGATGAAAGCGTTAAAAAATACAGTTATATTTTAGACTTATTTTAGAATACAGGCAATCCCTTTTGAAAAATCCTGCAGATTTCCTGATTTCAGAAAGATATTCGAAAAATTCTCTAAAAATACAGTAAATATTGCACAAAAAACTTGTAAATATTCGTACAAAATAGTATAATAAAACCATGATATCAGTCTGTATCAAATAAATGGCAAAGGGGTTGGACATCATGCGTATTACTATTTCAGGAAGAAACATCGAATTGACAGACGGTCTTAAGGCAGCAGTTGAGGACAAAATTGGAAAACTGGAGAAGTACTTTACTCCGGACACAGACGTATTTGTAACTTTGAGTGTAGAAAAGGAGAGACAGAAAATCGAGGTTACGATTCCTGTACCTGGACACATTATCCGTTCAGAGCAGGTAAGCAATGATATGTATGTATCAATTGATCTTGTGGAAGAGATTATTGAGAGACAGCTTAAAAAGTATAAGAATAAGATTATTACAAAACAGCAGAGCAACAGCAATTTCCGTAAGGAATATATTGAAAAAGAAGTGGAAGCAGATGATGAAATTAAAATCATCCGTACTAAGAAATTCGATATGAAACCAATGTATCCGGAAGATGCATGTGTTCAGATGGAATTATTAGGACATGATTTCTTTGTATTCGTAAATGCAGAGGATGACAATGTAAACGTTGTATATAAGAGAAAAGGTAACACCTATGGTCTGATTGAACCGGAATTCTAGATATATAACGAAAAAGACTATCACCGGCAGTTCCTTATGGATAACTGGTAACAGACAGCGGTATCGCAGTTAACGTTTTGACAACAGGCTTGACAAAACGCCAATAGCGGTACCGCTATTTTTATGCTATAGTAGTTATAATATATCGATAAGACATTTCTGTGGAACAGTCAATACGATGGGTTATGAGAAAAGGGAGGTTAGGAATTGGCTTGTTACAATCTTGGGGATTATATATGTGAATCCCGCAAACAGCTTGGCATTACACAGGAAGAACTTGCTTTTGGCATCTGTTCAACTGGAACTTTATCAAAAATTGAAAACGGATTTGTGGTACCGAAGCGGAAAAATTATGAAGCTATTATGCAGCGTCTTGGAAAGACGATGGGTATATGCAATATTCATGCAACGGCGGAAGAAATGGAATTATATGCCTATATGCGGCAGCTGGTGCATGCAGTAGCAAATAATGATATGGAAGGCAGCAGGGAACTCTGGCAGAGACAACCGGAACATAAACAGGAGGATAAACTGACCAGACAGTTCTTTTCATACATAAAGGCGGTGCTGGACAGTAAGGAAGGAGTCCGTCCGGAACTTGTATATGCAAAGCTGGAAGAAGCGTTACATCTGACACATCCGGCAGGGCTGGCAAATCTGGTGCAGAAGCGGATGTTTACCTTTGAGGAAATCAATATTATCAACAGTATGGCGGTACAGAAACAACGGCTTGGTGAAAGAAAGCAGGCACTCCGCATATGGATGCAGTTATCTGATTATCTGGAAGTAAGAAAAGTAGATGATGAAGAAAAAGAAAAGGTATATCCGATGATACTTTACAATGAAGCTAATCTTTTGTATGAGATGGAAATTTACAGAGAGGCGCTGGAATTATGCAATAAGGGTATCGATTATTGCACAAGGAGCAATAAATATATGGTATTGCCATATCTTTTGCTCTGCAAGTCCGGAATTTTAAAATGGATGGAGCAGCCGGAAGAAGCCATGGATGTACAGCAGTGTGCAGAGCATCTTTTTCAGGTGTTTGAAAATCATAATGCAAAGCCCGGAGAACCAATCTTGATTGCTTTGTGAGATTCTCTTGTCATTCTAAGAAAAAAAGGTATAATATACATATTGAAAAAAGAGATGTAATATACATATTTGAATCTGAAAGAAAGAAGGATATTAGAGAATGAATATCGTAGTTTTGGCAGGCGGCTTGAGCACAGAGCGTGATGTGTCTTTTAAAACAGGAGATATGGTAACAAAGGCATTACGGAAGAATGGACATCAGGTTATTCTTCTGGATGTGTTTATGGGATATGGAGAAGAAGAACAGGATATTACTGGAATTTTTGAACATTCAGAAGAAGCAAGTGTAAAAGTAACGGATATACCGGAGACGGCTCCAGATCTTGATAAGGTAAGAAAGAGTAGAAAAGACCAGTCTGCCTGCTTCTTTGGACCGAATGTAATCGCAATGTGCCGTATGGCAGATATTGTATTTATGGCATTACATGGAGAAAATGGAGAGAATGGTAAGATTCAGGCAGCCTTTGATTTGTTTGGAATCCGTTATACCGGAAGCGGCTATTTAAGCAGTGCGATTGCCATGAATAAAAATATGGCAAAGCAGTTTTTTGAAGCCAATGGAATCCCATGTCCGAAGGGCATTTATATGAAGAAAAAGGACAGAAAAGACAGTCTGGCTGAAATCGGAATTACGCTGCCTTGCGTGGTAAAGCCATGCTGTGGTGGTTCCAGTATCGGTGTTTCCATTGTAAAAGAAGAAAGCAATTTTACAAAAGCATTGGATGATGCATTCTTCTGGGAAGATGAAATCTTAATTGAAGAATATGTAGAGGGAAGAGAATTTTCAGTAGGTGTCATCAAAGGAAGAGCATTGCCGGTTATCGAGATTGCACCAAAAGAAGGATTTTACGATTATAAAAATAAGTATAAGGCTGGAAGTACAGTGGAAACCTGTCCGGCAGATATTAAAGACAGTGTGGCAAAAGAGATGCAGAAGCATGCAGTAAAAGTTGCGGAAGCGTTAGGCCTGGACACCTATTCCAGAATCGACTTCTTAGTCAATGCAAAAGATGAAGTATACTGCTTAGAGGCAAATACATTGCCTGGTATGACAGCAACCAGCTTACTGCCGCAGGAAGCCAAGGTAGAAGGAGTAAACTTCGAAGAGTTATGCCAGCAGCTGGTTGATATTTCCATGGAGAAATACGGAGCGTAAGAAAGGGCAGAGAAGGCGGATATGAAGGAACTGACATTAGCACAGATTGCAGAAGCCTGCGGTGGAACATTAATAGGTGGGAATGAAGCAAAAGAATATACCGTAACCGGAGTAGAGATTGACAGCCGGAGAGTAAAGGCAGGAGATTTATTTGTTGCCATTCCGGGAGAAAAGGTCGATGGTCACAAATTTATTCCGGATGTATTAAAAAAAGGAGCATATGCACTGTCCCGGCAGAGTCTTGATGTAGATGGAGCTTATATTCTGGTGGAAGATACCGTAACTGCCATGAAGCGGCTGGCACATTTCTATCGGAGTACTCTTGACATTAAAGTAGTGGGAATTACCGGAAGTGTTGGAAAGACCAGTACCAAAGAAATGATTGCATCTGTACTGGGCACAAAATTCCGGGTACATAAGACACAGGGGAATTTTAATAATGGAATTGGTCTGCCACTGACTATTTTTCAGATTGAAAAAGAGCATCAGGTTGCAGTTCTGGAAATGGGAATTTCTGAATTTGGCGAGATGCATGAACTGGCAGATATGGCGCAGCCGGATATTATGGTTATTACCAATATCGGTTTATGTCATCTGGAGAATTTGAAAACCAGAGATGGAATCTTAAAAGCAAAGACAGAAAGCTTTGCCCATTTGAAACCGGATGGTGTTGTGATATTAAATGGAGATGATGATAAACTTTCAACTGTAGAGCAGGTGGCAGGAAGAAAGCCTGTATTTTATGGAATCAAGGGAAGGAATCTCTGCGAGACTTCTGTCTGTGCAGATGCAGTTACAGAGCATGGTTTAGAAGGAATGACAGCAGAATTCCACACTCCACAGGGAGACATGGAAGTATTTATTCCAATTCCGGGAGAACATAATGTATATAATGCACTGGCAGCAACCTGCGTGGCAGAACAGTTAGGCCTTTCCATGGATGAAATTAAATGTGGAATTGCAGCCGCTTCCACCATCAGCGGAAGAACGAACCTGATTCACACAAAGGGCATGACGGTTATTGATGACTGCTACAATGCGAATCCGGTTTCCATGAAGGCATCTTTGGATGTCCTGTCTAAGGCAGGGGGACGAAAGATAGCGGTTCTTGGAGATATGGGTGAATTAGGCGAGGATGAAAAACAGCTTCATTATGAAGTGGGAATCTATGCCGGAACACTGCCGATTGATTTGTTATTCTGTGTTGGAACATTATCTGGGAAACTGGCAGAAGGAGCGAAGAAACAGAATCCGGCTCTGACCGTAAAACATTATGCAACCCGTGAGGAGATGACAGAAGAACTTCTTGCTACCGTAAAAGAAGGAGATGCTGTTTTAGTCAAGGCATCACATTTTATGGAATTCCCGAAAGTGGTGGCAGCATTAACCGAAGCATAAGAAAATGTTTTTTAAAATGGTAAATACAGGAAGTGTCTGATAATAATATAGAAAAATGAAAAAAGAAACTGTAACTTTGAAGTATAGTCATCAAAGCTACAGTTCCTTTTTTCGTCAATATTTGCGGTTTAAAGATATTTCCGGTTATCTGCCAGCAGCTCATGCACCGTATTCTGTGTATAGGTAGCAAGATGTTTGCGGTCATCAGCAGAAAGCTGATCTAAATAAATCGGAGTACCATACTGCAGGATAACATGGGTAGGTTTTACCTTTGGAAAATGATTTTCCAGAATATCAGCAGAATTGGTGATTGCCATAGGAACAATCGGACATCTGGTTTTCTCAGAGAGCTTTAGGCTTCCGGCTTTGAAAGGAAGCATTTCGTCCTCAGTCTTGTTTCTGGTACCTTCCGGGAAGATACACATGGAAATGCCGGCTTTAATCTGGTCGATACCGGTCAGGATGGTTTTTAAGCCCTTCTTCATATCGGTACGGTCTAAGAAGAGGCAGTAGAGCCGCTTCATCCAGATGTTTAAAAGAGGAACTTTTCCCATGGTGTCTTTGGCAATGTAACCGGTGAGTCTCGGACATCTGGAATAAGTGATAATAATGTCAAAATAACTTCTATGATTTCCGATATAAAGAACCGGAACATCTTTTGGAACATTTTCTTCCCCGATTACAGTCAGCTTAACGCCACAGATAAACATAATCACACGGAATGCCCACTGCACCATGCGAAGACTGCTGATATCGGCGGCATGGCGGTTGCATTTACGGATAATCCATTCTACAAAGAGAACTGGAATACCAAGAATCAGGTAAAGAACAGCAAATAAAAGTGCAAGAATTGCTCGTATCATAGAGATAGAATTCCTTTCTGGATATAAATTTCAAAAACAAAATACTGATTTCTTTCCCTATTATAGCGGTAAAACTTAAGAATTACAACATGATAATCCGGATTTTGGAATAGAATGAAAAGAATAAAAACAGGGAGAAGAAAGTGAAACGGAAAACAATAGAAGCAAGGAAAGCTGTCCGGAGTGTCATCGGTCTGCTTGCGGTAGCATGGATTGGACTGGCAGCAGCAGGCTGCGGTATCGAAGATACCAATGGCAGTAAAATAGAAGACGTGGAATTTACCGTGTTAGAAGAGGAAGCAGTGCCGGAAGAATTGAAGCAGGAAATTGAAGAACGAAAGGAAATGGATTTCAAGTTGACTTATGAAGATAACGGAAAACTCTATATTGCAAGGGGTTATGGAGAGAAGGAAACGGGAGGCTACAGCATTTCCGTAAAAGATGTTTATCTGACTCAGAATGCCCTCTGTTTTGTTACAACGCTGATTGGCCCGGGGGAGAATGAGACGGTGGCAAAGGCACCAAGTTTCCCATATATTGTGGTTGAGGTGACAAAATGTGACAAGAACGTGGTGTTTGAGTGAAAAAATGGTACTTTTTTCCCTTTGACAGCATTTTAACACGGTGATATACTAAAGAGCGTGGATAAAAAAGGAGGAACTGGTATATGCAGAGAGCAGATATTAACAGAGTCCGGGCATCCGTGCATCAGCAGTGCGGTAGCAGTGTAATGATTCAACTGGACAGAGGTCGTAATAAAGTAGATGTACAGCGTGGTGTAATACAGAATGCTTATCCGAGTGTATTCACGATTCTTGTAGATGATGAAAGAGAAGGCAATCCGCCACAGTTATTATCTTTCAGTTATACAGATATCATCACAAGAGATATCCGAATGAAATTATGTTAGAAGAATAAAGTCCCTTTTTCCTGAATAAAATGAAATAACATTCAGGAAGGGGATTTTTTTAGTGGAAATAAAGAAACAGAACATACATATGAATTATGAAAAAGCCAGTGCCATGAGTCAGATTACTCTGGATGATGATTACAATCTACCGGATTATCGGCCGGATATTGTAAAAGTACTGAAAGAAAAAGGTGAAATCCGCTTTGATGAGATACAGGTAAAAGAAGGACGTATTTATGTGAAGGGGAATCTTATCTTTCATGTGCTCTACCGCAGCGATATGGAGGAGCATAAATTAGACTGCCTGCGGGGACAGATTCCATTTGAAGAAACCATCAGTATGGATGGAGTGAATGAATTAGATCCGGTGGACGTCACAGCAGAACTGGAAGACATTAATATCGGGATTATTAATTCCAGAAAATTAAGTGTTCGTGCACTGGTGATGCTGAAGGCAGAAATGCGGATGCGCAAGGAGACGGAACTGATTACGGGAGTAGCCATGGAACATCCGTTGGAAATCCTTCAGAACAGGCATAATATTCTGGAATTGGAAACCTGTAAGAAAGATAATTACCGGTTGAAACAGGAAATAGAGCTGCCCCAGAGCAAGCCAGATGTAGAACAGATTTTATGGAAAAGTGTGCAGCTTCGGGGTGTGGAAACGAGGTTACGAGAAGAAAAAATCCAGCTTACCGGAGAAATAAGACTGTTTTTGCTATATTATGCCCAGAAAGAAGAACGCCGGTTAGAATGGTTAGAAGAGACGATACCACTGAACGGAGAACTTGCCTGTGAGGGATGCAGTGAGGAAAAAATCTATCGGATTCAGGTAACACCTGCCAGTGTGGAAGTAGAGGTCAGACCGGATTATGATGGAGAAGACCGGAAAATCAGTCTGGATATGACGTTAGAATTAGATATCTGTATCTGGAAGGAAACAGAGACAGATGTGGTAGAGGACGTATATTCGCTGCGGGAAGAGATGACACCAGCTTATGAAGAAGTTACCATGAGCAGGCTGCTGGCAAAGAATTATGCAAAATGCCGGTTGACAGACCACATGAATTTAAAGAAGAATCAGGAGAATATCCTGCAGATTTGTTCCTGCGAAGGAATGGCATTTATTGACCATGTGGAGCCACAGGCAGATGGTCTTAAAGTGGAAGGAAGCCTGAATGTGGAAATCCTTTATGTAACCACGGACGATGCCATGCCGATTGGAACCTGCCGGGAGACATTTCCTTTTGAACAGCTGATTGAAGTCCCGGAAATGACAGACGATATGAACTATGAACTGGAAGCTGGAATCGAGCAGTTGTCAGCGATTCTTTTAGACAATACCCAGATTGAGGTAAAGGCAGTACTGAATCTGAATCTGATTGCATTTTCACAGGAGAACATCCAGAAAATGGATGAAATCAGAATTACAGAACGGGATATGGAAGAATTACAGAGACAACCAGGAATTACCGGATATATTGTAAGAGAGGGGGACAGTCTCTGGAAAATTGCCAAGGCAAATCATACGACTATTTCCCAGTTAATGGAAACCAACGACTTAAAGAGTGAAGAAATTCAAAAAGGCGATAAATTGTTAATTGTAAAGATGGTATCATGATGTTATACTAAGATGATAGGAAATACACAAAAGTGGAAGGAGCAGAAATATGCACAGAAAAAAACATATGTGGAAAATGCGGTTGGTTGCAGCAGGACTGGTAGCAATTCTTGGAATTTCATGTTTTCAAAGTGCGTCAGCAAGCGCTCTTTCAAAGGCTAAAAACAAGAAGAGTGAAGCACAGACCGCATTGGATAATGCCAATGCAGATATAGAGAATATACAGAGCCAGCAGCAGGAACTGCAGTCCCAGATTGATGCACTGGATGCAGATCTGGTAAATATTATTATGAACTTAGATATTCTGGAAGGGGAACTTTCGGATAAGCAGACTGAACTGGATAATGTGACAGCACAGCTTGCACAGGCACAGGAAGATGAACAGAACCAGTACGATGCTATGAAAAAGCGTATTGTATATATGTATGAGAATGGGGATGACAGTTATATTGAGGCACTGGTGGGCGCAACAGATTTCTCCGATTTACTGAATCGTCTGGAATATGCCCAGCAGATTTATGATTATGACAGAAATCTTCTGACGCAGTATCAGGAGACAGTGCAGCAGGTAGCTGACCTTAAGAGTCAGGTGGAGACAGAGAAGGCAGAGTTAGAGGAAGTGCAGCAGTCTTATCAGGAACAGCAGGCTTCTTATGAAAGCATGATTGCAGAGAAACAGTCTCAGATGTCTGATTTTGATACCCAGCTTGCATCAGCCCAGAGTCTTGCAGCCCAGTATAAAGCTACTGTTGATGAGCAGAATGAAATCATAAGACAGGAGCAGGCAGCTGCAGCAGCTGCCGCTGCTCAGAATAATAATAAAGGCAATAATACAACAACTGCTAACAATAATAATGGCAGCAATACCGGAGGTGACAGCACTACTGGTGGCAGTACAGGGGGAGGTGGATTGAATCCTCCTTTTAGTACATCAGTAAGTGGAAGTGATGTCGTATCTTATGCCTGCCAGTTTATTGGAAACCCGTATGTATGGGGCGGCGAGAGTCTCACCAATGGAGCGGACTGTTCCGGATTTATCAAGAGCGTTTATGCCAACTTTGGAATCAGCCTGCCACATAGTTCGGTAGCATTACAACGGGCAGGAAGTGAAGTAAGCTATGAGAATGCCCAGCCAGGTGACATTGTCTGCTATGCCGGTCATGTGGCAATTTATATGGGCGGAGGACAGATTGTCCATGCAAGTTCACCGTCTACCGGCATTAAGACAGGCTCAGCAACTTATCGAAGCATTATATCTGTCCGGCGTGTATTGTAAAAAGTTATCCATAAAGAAGAAAAATGATAAAAATTCCCCGCAGTAAGCAAACTACTGCGGGGTTTTAAGAACTTGTAAAATCTTTCAAGTTGCGTATAATGAAAAAGTAGAAAATATTTTAGGAGGAATAAGAAATGCAGATAGAACAGTTACAAAAAGAAATGATAGCAGCAATGAAGGCAAAAGATAAACCAAGAAAAGATGCAATTTCTTCGCTGGTTTCTGCAGTGAAGAAAACAGCAATTGATGAAGGCTGTCGTGATGACATAAAAGAAGAATTAGTAAACCGTGTGATTTTAAAAGAAATGAAGACCGTAAAAGAACAGATTGATTCCTGTCCGGCAGAAAGAACAGATTTACTTGCGGAATATCAGCAGCGTTATGACATTATGAGCGAATATGCGCCGGCAATGCTTTCTGAGGAAGAAGTACGTAAGATTCTGACAGAAAAATTTGCAGATGTCATTGCAACCAAAAATAAAGGTCAGATTATGAAAACAGTTATGCCGGAGTTAAAAGGTAAGGCAGATGGTAAATTAATCGGACAGGTTGTAGCAGAGCTTTGCAAATAGGATAGTGTATGAGTGAAAATAAATCACAGAAGAAGCGCATATGGTTCATTACAATACTGATTCTACTGGTACTGTTATTAATCAGTCTCTTTGTTTCCGAACGAAGGGGGAAGATTGTATACAGGGAGTATCTTTCCGAAGATATCCTGACAGTAGATGGAGAAAAACTGCAGCTTGGGGATCTGGCAATGTATATCGCTTATGAGGAACTGAAGGTAGAAGATGAGGCAGCAGCCTATGACTATTATGATACGAATAAGTATTGGAATCTTCATACCAGTGGAAGGTTTGTAAAAGAAGTGGCAAAGACTCATGTCATCGAAATGGCAGTACATGATGAAATCTTTTACCGGCAGGCAATGGCAGAGAAACTGACGCTGGATGAAAAAGAAGAAGAACAGCTTTGCAGCCGTCAGGAGGATTTCTGGACGGATATGACAGAGGAACAGCAGGAAAGACTGGGCGTTGATAAAGCAGAGATAGATCGTCAGTTAGAGAAAGCTGCACTGGCACAGAAATATCAGAATCAGATAGCAGCAGAGAATAACAGTGATTTTGACGGTTACAGTGCCGGGGCAGAGCCATATGAGCAGATTTTAAAAGAACATAAGTATAAACTGAATGAGAAGCTCTGGGACAGAGTGGATTTTGGGAATATCATATTGAATCATTAGAATGGAAGGAAATAGAAATGTCTGTAAAAATAGGTAGAAATGATCCCTGCTGGTGTGGCAGTGGAAGAAAGTATAAGACATGCCATCAGTCATTTGATGAGAAGATTGAAAAGTATCGTGAGGCAGGCTGTATTGTGCCAACCCATGATTTGATTAAGACACCGAAGGATATCGAAGGTATCAGGGAAAGTGCCAAAATTAATGTGGCAGTACTGGATTATGTGGCTGAGCATATCAAAGCCGGCATGAGTACAGAAGAAATTGACCGTATGGTATATGAGAAAACAACAGCTATGGGTGGAATCCCGGCACCACTTAATTATCAGGGATTTCCGAAGAGCGTCTGTACGTCAATTAATGAAGAGGTATGCCATGGTATTCCATCGGAGGATATTATTTTAAAGGATGGCGATATCATTAATGTGGATGTTTCCACAATATTAGATGGATATTTTTCTGATTCCTCCAGAATGTTTCTGATTGGAGATGTCAGTGAAGAAAAGAAGCGTCTTGTCCAGGTAACGAAAGAATGTGTGGAAGAAGGCTTAAAAGCGGTAAAACCATGGGGCTTTTTAGGAGATATGGGTCAGGCAGTGCATGACCATGCTTATGAAAATGGCTATACTATCGTAAGAGAAATCGGTGGACATGGTGTTGGAAAAGAATTCCACGAAGAGCCATGGGTTGGCTATCACAGCAAGAGAGGAACCGAGATGCTCTTAGTTCCGGGCATGATGTTTACGATTGAGCCAATGGTAAATATGGGAAAAGAAGCTATCTACATAGATGATGAAAATAACTGGACCGTGTATACAGAAGACGGACTTCCAAGTGCTCAGTGGGAGATTCAGGTTCTGGTAACCGAAGAGGGAACCGAAGTTATTTCCTGGTAGGTATCTCTTAAAAAAGCTATTTTTGAAAGAAAAACCGGATGGAAAGTTTCTCATTCTGGTAAGCGCAAAGATGCTTATAGATAACAAGCAGTGCAATTCCAAGGCAGGCAAAGTCAATGGAGAGAACCGGCACAAAGAGAAAGACCAGAAGGCAGAATACGCCAAAGGTAATAATGGACCGGAAAAGATGTGGCCGGATAATTAAGACCACAGAAAAAAGAATATAAGCAGCTGCAAGGAAAAGAACCGGCAGAACAACCGGAAAGATTCCAAGCAGTACACCAAAGGAGACGGCAATGGCTTTGCCGCCTTTTTTGTTACTGTTTTTCGGATGAAACTGCAATGGGAACGCATGTCCGAGAACCGGTGCTATCAGAATCGGAATCATGTATGGAGTGTCAATATCCAATGTCCGCAGGGCAAGTACAACCGGGAAAAAGCCCTTGAAAAGCTCCAAAAGGAGCGCAAGAATACCAGCCCGGAATCCGCCGTACACAAAGGCATTGGCAGTGCCGGGATTTCCATCCGGACTTAATGCACAGATATCTTTCTGGAATAATATCTTTGGAATCCAGTAGGCATAGAGTATGCTGCCGCTGAGATAGCCGGCGATGGAAAAAAAGATGCAGGTGATAATTGACTGGTTCATATAAAGGCTCCTTTTCTTTTCGATAAACAGGTGATTGCGGAAGGAGATAGATTTTGCTGGAAAATATTACGGGATTCGCAGGGGAGTTATCTTTGTGCACTATGAAATGCCAACAGTTCTTAGAATGCGTGTTTTTCTTGCATGTAAACTGTCTTTCCGGTTGCTTTGGCTGAATAGCGGTACTGTCCGTCGAGGGCAGATGCCGCATAATGCCTGCAAGGGGCACTGGGAATTTCGATATAATGCCAAGTTCATCTGGCAACCGGCACAAATTCACATCCTTGTTCAATTGTGCCTCGCTGGTACATCCATGTACCAGCGTTGCCTGTTGCCAGACGAAATTCCCAGTGCCCCTAACAGCCCTTATCAGGCATCTGCACTTCGGCGAACCGTGCCGCTATTCTGACAAACATTGGAAAGACTGTTTTAATCACAAAAAGAAAAACACGCATATTAGAACTGTGGTATTTCGTAGAGAAAGATAACCTCCTGTGAATCAGCGTAATATTATGGGGCAAATCGTCTCCTCACGCTTTCACAATCGCTTGTTCGGTCAAAAGTTACGGTCGTTATTTTTCAGACAGTGATTCTAACAGGTCTACAATGCGTTCTGCTGCATCGGATTTCTGCTCCTGGAGCTGTGCGGTATGCATTTCCTCCTGCAAATCATGGCTTCGCATCAGCAGCTTTCCAAGGCGAATCTGTTCTATCATGTATTTAGAGGCATAGGAAATACCACGGTCTACGAAAAATGCACTGTTTGCGGTTTCGCAGCCTGGAATCGGTGCGGTATGGATAGTTGGGATTCCCTTTACTAAAGTTTCAGTGGAAGTAAGTCCGCCCGGCTTGGTAAAGATGACATCACAGGCATCCATATAAAGGGAAACATGTCTGGTGTAGCCTAAGACATGAACCCGCGGGCAATGTCTGAATTCTTTGGTGAGAACTGACTGTAATTTCTTATTGTTTCCGCAGATAATTACAATATGTTCATCATTTTTACACTGCTTATAAAGTGCCATGGCAAAGACTGCCAGTTTTCCAAATCCCATACTTCCGCTCATAATGAGAAAGGTAGGAGAATCAGCATCTAGGTGGCATTTGCGGCGGGCAATGTCTTTTGGTGTATGATTGGCAAAGGCGTGGCGTACCGGAATACCGTAAGGCAGTAATTTTTCCTTTGGAACACCACGTTTTATATATTCGTCTACTAAATCCTCATGGGGAATAACATAGTAGTCGCAGTTGGTTTCCTCCCAGAAAGGGATGCAGGTATAATCGGTTCCGATAGCGACTGCTTTTACCGGCAGCATGTTGTGTTTCTTTATATAAGTAATGGTCTCTGCCGGGTAAAGGTGCGGCATCACCACAATGTCATAATTTCCTTCTTCGATGAGGGATGCAAGCGGTTTCGCCAGCTTTGCATTTGCCCAGTAAACCGGAGATTTGAAATGGCGGTTACTGATAAGCATTCCCAGTTTATAAATGAAACCGAAAAACCACGGCAGATGCTTTACAATCCCAATATAAAGTCCGCTGATAAGGCGTGAAGTATGTCTTTTGCCAAGATGCATGGCATCAACGAAATTTACTTCGTGTCCCCTTGCTAAAGCTGCTTCTTCCACGGCATGACCGGCGGCGTTATGTCCTTCTCCTGTGTTGCAGGATAAAATCAGAATTTTCACAAAAAATCCCCTTTCCGAACTTTTCTTTCGTATAGAACATCTTAATATATTTGCAATAAAATAGCAACTTTTCATAAAAAATTGTAACGATAAAACTTAACATTTTATAAAAAATTGCTTGTATTTCTGGCAGTATAAATTTATAATAAAAAGGTGTTTTTTAAAACAGAGGGCAGTAAATAGAAAGAAGGGTACTAAGATGAAAAAAATAGAAGAATATGTAAGAAGTATACCGGATTTTCCAGAGCCGGGAATTATTTTCAGGGATATTACTTCCGTATTGCAGGATGCAGACGGACTTCAGCTTGCAATAGATTCCATGATCAAGCTTTTAGATGGTGTGGAATATGATGTAGTTGCCGGTACAGAATCCAGAGGATTCATTTTCGGAGTACCAATTGCTTACGAAATGCATAAACCGTTTGTACCGGTTCGTAAAAAAGGAAAATTACCATGTGAGACCATTTCACAGTCTTATGATTTAGAGTATGGACAGGCTACCATTGAGATGCACAAGGATTCCATCAAACCGGGGCAGAAGGTTGTTTTAGTAGATGACTTAATCGCAACCGGCGGAACCATTGAAGCTGCTATCAAATTAGTAGAGCAGCTTGGCGGTGAAGTAGTCAAAGTCATTTTCTTAATGGAACTGGCTGGATTAAAGGGAAGAGAACGTTTGAAGGGTTATGATGTTGCTTCTGTAATTACATATGAAGGAAAATAATTTACAGAAGAGAAGTTTACCATGACTTATTGCCAGAGAGGCTGGCTTTAGGTATAAAAAACAATTTGGAGGAAGAAAAATGTTAGAGAAAATGTTCAAATTCAAAGAGAACAACACTAACGTCAAGACAGAAGTAATTGCAGGTCTTACCACATTTATGACAATGGCTTACATCCTGGCAGTTAACCCGAACCTGTTATCTGCTGCTGGCATGGATCCTACTGCAGTTCTGATTGCAACCTGTCTTGCATCCTTTATCGGAACACTTGCAATGGCTTTGATGGCTAATTATCCATTCGCATTAGCTCCTGGTATGGGATTGAATGCATATTTCGCATTTACAGTATGTGGAAATATGGGTTATGACTGGAGAGTCGCATTAATGGCAGTGTTCATTGAAGGTATCATCTTTATCGTGCTTTCACTGACCAACGTACGTGAGGCAATTTTCAATGCCATTCCTGCTACACTGAAAAAAGGTGTAAGTGCCGGTATTGGTCTGTTTATCGCTTTCATTGGTTTACAGGGTGCTCACATTGTTGTTGACAACAGCTCTACTTTATTATCTTATGTTAAATTTACAGAGAACTGGCATACAGAAGGAATCTGTGCTTTACTTGCACTGATTGGTTTACTTCTTACCATTATCTTATATGTAAAGAATGTAAAAGGTTCCATCCTTATCGGAATCCTTGCTACATGGATCCTTGGTATGATCTGCCAGGCGGCAGGCATCTATCAGATTGATGCAGAAGCTGGATTCTATTCTTTATATCCTACATTTGCAATGACAGACTTCACCAAAATCGGAGAAACCTTTGGACAGTGTTTCAAAGCTGACTTTACCGGTGTAGGTATTGTTAACTTTATCGTAGTATTATTATCCTTCTTATTTGTAGATATGTTTGATACCATCGGAACCTTAATCGGTGTTTCTGATAAGGCAGGCATGTTAGACAAAGAAGGAAAACTTCCTAGAGTTAAAAATGCATTATTAGCTGACGCTATCGCAACATCTGCTGGTGCTGTTCTTGGTACTTCTACAACCACAACTTTTGTAGAGAGTTCTGCTGGTGTAGGTGCAGGTGCCAGAACCGGTTTTGCATCTGTTGTAACCGGATTCATGTTCCTGATTGCAATCTTATTTGCACCAATCTTTACAGCAATCCCAGGATTTGCTACCGCTCCTGCATTAATCTTCGTTGGATTCCTTATGGTATCTGCAATCGTTAAGATTGACTTCAACGATATTACAGAAGCAGCTCCTGCATACCTTTGCTTAATCGCTATGCCTCTTATGTACAGCATTGCAGAAGGTATCGCAATCGGTGTTATCTCTTACGTTATCATCAACTTAATCTGTGGTAAAGCTAAGAAGATTACTCCACTGATGTATATTCTTGCAGTATTATTTATTTGTAAGTATATCTTCCTGTAAGAGGAGATTCAAAATTAAATAAAATAATTATGAAGAGCCAGATATCTTTGTTTTAAGGTATCTGGCTCTTTTACTAATATTTGAGTGTTAAGATATCAGGATGGGGGCAAAATGAAGTAAGTTATGTTGTAATTGAAAAAATATAAATGGTATTTTGCATAGTTGAAATCCCCTTCTCGTCAAAATCCACAAATTCAGGAAACCAATTTTGGTAATTCAGTTTCTTGTAACGGAAATCCCAAGGTGTTACAATTAAGGAAACCGAAAAACAAAAAGTAGTTTCCACAGAGAACAGGGGTAGTGAAAATGGAATTGAGAGAGAAAATATTGCAGGGCACGATGCAGGCATTTAACCAGAAGGGATTGAAATTTACCATGGATGATATCGCCCGCATTCTTGGTATCAGCAAGAAAACAATTTATCAGGTATTTGCAGATAAAGAGGCGTTATTTCTTGCCATGGTGGATTATCTGTTTGACTGCATCAAGGAAAGTGAACGGGAAGTTATGGCAGACGAAAGCCTTGGCACTTTAGAAAAAATACGGAAAATCCTAGGGGTAATGCCGGAGAGCTATAAGGAAATCGATTTCCGACAGATGTATTTATTAAAAGATAAATTTCCGGAAATTTATCATCAGGTGGAACTTCGGTTAGAGACCGGCTGGGAGACCACCATTGCGTTATTGGAACAGGGCATGGAGGAAGGCGTAATCCGCCGCATCAACATACCGGTTTTAAAGATGATGCTGGAAGCCTCCTTAGAGCAGTTCTTCCAGAGAGACATCCTGATTCAGAGCAAGCTTTCCTATGGTGAGGCATTAGAGGAAGTAGTGAATATTCTGGTGGATGGAATTATCACGAGGCAATAGATATGCGCGAATAGAGATGTATGAATAGAAATACACCGGTAGAAAGAGCGAGGAAAAGGTATGAGAGAAAAATACTATTTGGACAATGACTGGTATTTTAGTGAAAAATGGGAAGCAGCACAAAGCAACGCAGAATATGACGAAGCAGCGATGCAGAGCGTGCGGATTCCCCATACGGTAAAGGAACTGCCCTTTCACTATTTTGATGAGCATGCGTATCAGATGGTAAGCGGCTACCGCAGACACCTTTTGGCGAAGAAAGAGTGGGAAGGGAAAGTAGTGCGGCTGACCTTTGAAGGAGCTGCCCATGACAGTGAAGTCTATGTAAATGGAAAGAAAGCAGGGGCACACCACTGCGGATATACGGCATTTACCATTGATATTTCAGCACTGCTTCATTATGGGGAAGATAATATCATTGCGGTGCGGGTGGACAGCAATGAGAATCTGAATGTTCCGCCCTTTGGATTTGTCATTGATTATATGACTTACGGTGGAATTTACCGGGATGTGTACCTTGAGATAAATGAGGAAAGCTATCTTGCAGATGTATTTTTAAAACCACAGGTGGAACTGGAAACGAAGAAGGGAACATTGCTATCGGAAATCACGCTGGCAGGAAACGAAGAAAACCTGTTGCTGCGGCAGTACATCCGGAAAAAAGGTGAAGAGGAATACCGGCTGATTGGAGAGGAAACGCTTGCTGAAATTCCTGCACAGGAGGGAAAGAAAACACTTGTATTTCCGGCAGGAATTGTATCCCTATGGGAGGTAGAGAATCCGGCGTTATATGAAGTAAAGACCCAGCTTGTAACTGGGAATCCGGCAAATAAGGACGCAGCAGGAGCAACGGACAAAGAAGCAGCAGGCGGAGGCATGGAAACCGGGCGGATTATAATCGATGAGACCGTAACAACGGTGGGCTTCCGCCGGGCAGTATTCCAAAAAGATGGCTTTTACTTAAATGGGCAGAAGCTTAAAATCCGTGGACTGAACCGTCACCAAAGTTATCCTTATGTGGGTTATGCCATGCCGGCTTCCATACAGAGGATGGATGCGGAAGTATTAAAGAAAGAGTTAGGGCTGAATGCAGTGCGGACATCCCATTATCCGCAGTCCCAGGAATTTATAAACCGGTGCGATGAGCTGGGGCTTATGGTATTTACCGAGATTCCGGGCTGGCAGCATATCGGCGATGAAGCATGGAAAGCGCAGGCTGTGGAAAATGTAAAAGACATGGTGATGCAGTACCGCAACCATCCATCCATTATTCTCTGGGGAGTGCGGATTAATGAATCGCAGGATGACGATGAATTTTACCGCCGCACCAATGCAATAGCACATAAGTTGGATGATACCAGACAGACTGGTGGCGTGCGGGCGCATAAAAAGAGCAGTCTTTTAGAGGATGTATATACCTATAATGATTTTGTACACAATGGTCTGAACAAAGGCTGTGAGCATAAGAAGGATGTGACATCCGATGTAGAAAAACCGTATCTTATCACGGAATATAACGGACATATGTATTCCACCAAATCCTTCGACTGGGAAGAACATCGCATGTGGCATGCTCTCCGCCACGCCAGTGTACTGGATGCAGTAGCAGGAGAAGAGGACATTGCCGGAAGCTTCGGATGGTGTATGGCAGATTATAATACACATAAAGATTTCGGTAGTGGAGACAGAATTTGCTATCACGGAGTCTTAGACATGTTCCGTAATCCGAAAATGGCGGCAGATGTGTATGCCTGCCAGCAGGAAGAAAGACCGGTATTAGCCTTAAGTTCAACGATGGATATCGGAGAACATCCTGCCTGTAACCGGGGCGAGACTTATATTTTTACCAATGCAGACAGTGTTAAAATGTACAAAAATGACCGGTTTATCAAGGAATATAAGAAAACGGATTCCCCATATAAGAATCTGAAACATGGTCCGGTTCCAATTGATGATTACATTGGAAATGCCATCGAAGAGGGAGAGGATTTCGCACCGAAACAGGCTGCAATGGTAAAAGAAGTTTTGAATCTGGCGGCACGCTATGGCATGAATCATCTGCCGAAAAGAGCATATTATCTGGCAGCAAAGCTGATGCTTTTTTATCATATGAAGATGGAGGATGCGGTTGCACTTTATAACAGGTATGTCGGGGACTGGGGCGGACAATCCATGGTATATAAGTTAGAAGCCATAAAGGATGGTAAGGTGGTCAAAACTTTAGTAAGAGAACCGGTACAGAAGGTGCAGTATCAGATTACGGTCAGCAGTCAGAAATTAAAAGAAACACATACCTATGATGTGGCTGCGGTAAGAATACAGGCAGTGGATGAAAATGGAAATCTGTTGCCATATTTTCAGGAGCCGGTGCAGCTAAAATGTGAGGGAGCATTAGAACTCATCGGACCGGACATCATCAGCCTGCAGGGCGGTATGGGTGGCACTTATGTAAAGACCATAGGAAAGACCGGAAGCGGAAAACTTATGATAAGCAACCGCCAGGCAGGAACCAGAGAAATTACATTTGAAACAGCATAAGGGAGTATAACGATAAGGAGGGTATCTATGAAGGAGAAATCAAGGGAAATCTTCGGAAACAAAATGCCGCAGAAGGTGTACCGGAAGGCGGTAAAGAGTAAGAAGAAATTTCAAAAGAAATTTGGGGATGACAGTAAGACAGATTATCCGGTAGTGTTAAAAGAAAATGCACATATCGGTGATGCACTTGGCGTTGTGGATGTGCTGCTGCCAGAGCAGAAAGAGGCTTCAAAACTGGATTTTGACAAAGAAAAAGGCATTATTGTAGGAAATATCCGTATGGGATTTGGACATTACCGGATTTCCATGGCAATTGCATCCGCAGCAAAATCCATGGGCTACACACCATACTGGATGGACTTAAATTCCTATCCTGGGACTACCTGCACGAAGGTCATTGGCGCACAGAATGATTTGTATTCTCTGGGTTCTAGACTTTCCGGTAAGAGTAAGCTCTTTAATAAACTGGTGTGGGAGCCAATGAATTATGAAGGGTTCCGGAAGCTTTCCTATAATGCTTCTGACCAGAAAAATGCAGAGCTTATGGCTCCGGTTTACCGGAATGTACCAAAGGAAATTCCGGTGGTAGCAACCCATGTGTGGCCGGCACAGGCAGCTATACATGCCGGCATGAAATATGTAGTCAATGCGATTCCGGATAACTGGCCGATGGCATTGCATTTATCCGAAGGAAGCCTTCATACAGTTCAGACTCATTATGCGTATCAGGGCTATCGGATTTTAAATGGCATGCAGGGAAAAGATGTCTTAAATCCTATGCCGGAAAAAGATCTTATATACACGGGACATTATATTGACCATGAGCTGGTAAGCAATATTGAAGCAGACTGCGAAGCGAGAATTAAAAGAAAGCAGGAGAAGAAACCGATGCGTTTCTTATTAACCATCGGCGGAGCAGGAGCCCAGAGAGAAATTTTTGCAGCTATTATCAGATATCTGCTGCCGGCAATCCGGGAAGGCAGGGCAGCACTTTATGTCAATGTGGGAGATTACCGGAATGTCTGGGAAGAATTATTACAGGAAATTCCGGGACTTAAAAATGCAGCAACGGAGCATTTTGATGACTGGGAGAATACAAAGCAGTTTGCCGAAGCAGCACTGGATGGGGAAGTAACCGGAGTCCATGGCTTCTACCATAAGAATATTTTCGAAGCAGTGTACTGCACGAATCTTTTGATGCGAAGCTGCGATATACTGGTGACAAAGCCTAGCGAGCTGGCATTTTATCCGGTGCCGAAGCTCTTTATCAAAAGAGTGGGTGGACATGAACAGTGGGGTGCCATCCATTCCGCAGAGATTGGGGACGGTACCCTGGAATGCCGTGATATTCCACATACCTTGCAGATGCTGGAATTATTCCAAAGCTCAGACCATCTGCTTACCGATATGTGTGAAGCAATTATGGAAAATAAGAAACAGGGGATTTACGATGGCGCATACAGGGTAGTGGAACTGGCAATGGGCTTACGAAAAGGAGGAGAAGGACAATGAGATTAACAACAAAAGAAAAAGTGGCATATGGCCTTGGTGCAGTTGGCAAAGACATGGTATACATGCTTTCTGCAAGTTACATTTTATATTACTATCAGGATATTTTGGGTGTCAGTGCCATTGCAATGGGAATTATCCTGATGGCAGCAAGAGTATTTGACGCATTCAATGACCCGGTTATGGGAATTATCGTAGCCAAGACGAGAACCCGCTGGGGTAAGTTCCGTCCGTGGCTTCTGATTGGAACCATAACCAATGCAGTAATCTTATATCTGATGTTTGCGGCACCACCTGCATTAGATGGCAGCGGACTGGTTGCCTATGCAGCGGTAACCTATGTGTTATGGGGCGTTACTTATACCATGATGGATATTCCATTCTGGTCCATGATTCCGGCATTTACCGAAGGCGGCAAAGAAAGAGAGGGACTTTCTACCCTTGCCCGATCCTGTGCAGGCGTGGGCTCTGCACTGATTACGATTATCACGGTAAAATGTGTGGTTTTATTAGGGCAGGGCAATGAACGTGCCGGTTTTAAATGGTTTGCATTAATCATTGCAGTGTTGTTTGTGATTTTTATCACCATTACCTGTATGAGCATCAAAGAAAAATCCACTGTAAATGTGGACTCTCCATCGGTAGGACAGATGTTTAAGGCACTGTTACAGAATGACCAGGCAATGACTGTTGTGGTTACCATTGTGCTGATTAACTGCTCTCTTTATATTACTTCGAACCTTTTGATTTATTTTTTCAAATATGATTTTGGCGGGGACGCGTGGTATAACAGCTATACCTTATTCAATACCTTTGGCGGTGGAATCCAGATACTTTCCATGATGATTTTCTTTCCGCTGCTGCGTAAATTTTTAAGTGCCCTAAAGGTATTTTATGTAAGCTTTGTTATGGCAATCGCAGGTTATGGTGTATTATTTATACTGACACTGACAAATATGTCAAACTTATTGTTATTATTTATTCCGTCATTCTTTATCTTTACAGCCTTTGGAATGCTGACGGTACTTACCACCGTATTTCTTGCAAATACCGTGGACTATGGCGAACTGAAAAATAACCGGAGAGATGAGAGCGTTATCTTTTCCATGCAGACCTTTGTGGTAAAACTGGCATCCGGAGTAGCTGCACTGGCAGCTTCCATCTGCTTAAATCTCTGCCACTTAAGTAATGATACTGCAGAAACAGCAGCCGCAGCTGCTGCGTCCGGCAGCTCCCTTTTAGGACTCCGCATGACAATGGCAGGAATTCCGATTATCGGCTTGCTGATTGCAGTGCTGGTATTCCGCAAGAAATTTATCCTGACAGAAGAAAAAGTGCAGGAAATCACAGAGCAGATTAAAGGGAAGGAAAATTATCGATGATTCGTAAGGAAAAGGATTATTTTATTCTGGATACCGACCATACCACCTATTGCTTCCGGGTACTTCCTACCGGACAACTGGAACATCTTTATTATGGCAGAAAGCTTCATATCGAGGACGAAGCAGATATGCAGCCGCTGGTGGAAAAGCACATCTTTGCACCGGGTAATGTGAATCTGTATAACGAAGAGCAGAAAGCATATTCCTTAGAGGATATGCGCCTTGAAATGTCCTCCTATGGAAAAGGAGATATAAGAGAGCCTTTTGTGGAAGTGGTGAATGCCAATGGAAGCAATACGGTAGATTTTGTATACAGGGAAGCAGAGATAACCAAAGGTAAGGAAGCCTTTGCGGAACTGCCGGGTTCCTATGGCAGCGAAGAGGAAGTGGAACAGCTTTGTATCCGGCTTGCGGACGAAGGAAATGAGCTGGCACTGGAATTGTATTATTATGTCTATCCATCCTGTGACATCATCAGCCGCAGTGCGAAATTCTATAATAACGGAAAGAAAGCTGTGCAGTTGAAACGGCTGATGAGCCTGCAGCTTGACTTTGATGGGCATGATTATGCATTTACTACATTTCATGGAGCCTGGGCAAGAGAAATGAAGCGGAGTGATATGCCGGTAATAGCAGGAAAATTAGTAAATGCTTCCTATACCGGAACCACCTCCAGCCGGGCCAATTCCTTTGTGATGCTAAGCCGGCCGAAGACTACAGAGGATGCCGGGGAATGCTTTGGTTTTCACCTTATCTATTCCGGTAATCACTATGAAGCAACAGAAGTAAACAGCTTTGGCAAAATGCGTCTGGTGACAGGAATCAATCCACAGGCATTTTCCTATGAAGTGGCACCGGAAGAATGCTTTCAGGCACCGGAGGCAGTGATGGCATATGCAGAAAACGGATTTAACCAGATGAGCCAGAGGCTGCATCATTTTATCCGGGAGCATATTATCCGTGGAACCTGGCAGAAGAAGGAGCGGCCGATACTACTTAACAGTTGGGAGGCTTCCTATTTTGACATCAGTGAGAAGAAGTTACTGAAGCTGGCAAAGGAAGCAAAAGAAGTTGGCATAGAATTATTTGTAATGGATGACGGCTGGTTTGGCGAGCGGATGGATGACAGCAGTTCCTTGGGAGACTGGGAAGCAAATACGAAGAAGCTGCCGGGCGGTCTTAAGGGCTTATCTGATAAGATTCATGGACTGGGACTGCAGTTTGGAATCTGGGTGGAGCCGGAAATGGTCAATGTGAAAAGCAAACTTTATGTGGCTCATCCGGACTGGACCATTGAGATTCCGGGGCAGCCTCATTCGGAAGGAAGAAACCAGCGGATTTTAGATTTGGGAAGAAGAGAAGTACAGGATTATATTATTGAGAGCATGAGTAAAGTCTTTTCTTCAGCGGACATTTCCTATGTGAAATGGGACATGAACCGGACCTTCAGCGATTATTATTCCACAGCACTTCCACCGGAACGTCAGGGAGAAGTGGCACACCGTTATGTGTTAGGATTATACCGGTGTATGAAGGAACTGACGGAACGGTTTCCGGAGATTTTATTTGAAGGCTGTGCGGCAGGCGGCAACCGTTTTGACCTTGGAATCTTATGCTATTTTCCACAAATCTGGGGCAGTGATGATACGGACGCATTGTGCCGGACGGAGATAGAAGAAAATTATAGTTACGGTTATCCATTGTCGGCGGTCAGCGCTCATGTATCTGCCTGTCCGAATCACCAGACGCTGCGGAATACGCCATTAGAGACAAGATTTCAGGTGGCATGCTTTGGAAGCTTCGGCTATGAATGCAACCTCTGTGATATGAAAAAAGAAGATAAGGAAGCCATGAAGGAGCAGATTGCATTATATAAGAAATGGCGGAAGGTATTGCAGCAGGGAACCTTTTACCGGGGCAGAAGCTTTTACGACGGAGCACAGAGTGGAATGGGTGACAGTGTTTTAGCGGATGAAGCCGGTAACCAGATGGAATGGACCTGCGTATCGGAAGATGGCACCAAAGCAGTGGGTATGCTGATGCAGAAATTAGTGGTACCAAATACGCAGCAGCAGACCTATTATCCGAAGGGATTGCTGCCGGATGTCCGTTACCATTTCTACAACCGGAAATTAAAATATAATATCAAAGAATTCGGAGACCTGGTAAATACCGTTTCACCGGTTCACATCAGACAGGATTCCCTGACCCATCAGGTGCTTTCGAAATTGGTAAAAATGGATGGCGAGACGGAAGACTTCCATGCATATGGAGATACCTTAATGTATGGCGGCGTTCATGTCAGTCCGGCATTTGGCGGAACCGGATACAATGATAAGGTAAGGCACTACCCGGATTTTGCATCCCGTTTATATTTTATGGATGGAGAAGTAAAAAAGTAGGGAGACAGAAGTCCGTGTTTGTGCTAAGATGAACATATCCATAAACACAAACAGGAGCGGATATGAAGAATAAATCAAAGTTAAAGAAAATAAGAGAAAAGAAAACAGGCACAGCCACCGTTACCAAAGAGTGGCTTTATATGAATCCAAATTCCATCACAGTAGCAGAGATTGAAAATGCATTAGAGGGAATGGATGGCATCGAAACAGAAATCTGGAAAGAGGCGGGAGTATTAGAGGTGGAGGTTCCGGAGCATCATTCCATGGATATCGAGGAGATTGCAGTTGATTTAAAGGATGAATATGCCAATGCTTATTTAAAAGAGCATGACATTCATGCTCTTTTTGCTGTCACAATTGACACAGAAAACTATGCATTTATGCAAAAAATCATGCAGAAAATCATCGCCGGTGCAGGAGGCTTCTTCTGCGGTGATACAGAGGATTTTACACCGGTAGTAAAAGAGTAAGAAGTGAAATAAAATGCAAAAGATAAGATTATATGATGCAACAAAATTAGACCGGGAACATATGTTGTTTTCCAATAAGCAACTTATTACGCTGCTTCTGCCGATTATGGTAGAGCAGCTTTTGAATTCCTTTATGGGAATGGCGGATACCATGATGGTAAGCAATGTGGGAAGTGCGGCAATCTCTGCGGTATCACTGGTGGATTCCATCAATGTACTGGTCATACAGGTATTTACGGCATTAGGAGCAGGAGCAGCAATTATCTGTTCCCAGTATCTTGGAAGGGGAGACAGGGAGTCCAGCAATGAGGCTGCGAGACAGGTAACTTTAAGCGTACTGACGATTTCTACGGTATTGTCTATATTTTGTATTATATTTCGTGGACCACTGCTGCATCTGATTTTTGGCCAGGTAGAAGAGGCTGTTATGGATAATTCCATGATTTACTTCCTGCTGACTGCAATTTCATTTCCGTTCATTGCACTTTTTGATGCCGGTGGAGCTTTTTACCGGGCAGCAGGAAACAGTCGTTTTCCAATGATGATTTCTGTCCTTTCCAATGGACTCAACATTGCCGGAAATGCAGTGCTTATCTTTGGATTAAAAATGGGGGTGGAAGGAGCAGCCCTTTCTACATTATTTTCCAGAATCTTTTGTGCAGTAGTCATTTTCTGGAATCTGCGGAAACCGGATCAGGTGATTGTGGTAAATCATTATCTTAAGATCCGTCCCAATTTCCCATTGATTGGAAAAATTCTTTCTATCGGAATTCCATCCGGAATTGAAAACGGAATGTTCCAGTTCGGAAAGCTGGCAATCCAGTCCAGCGTATCAACCCTTGGAACGGCAGCCATTGCCGCGCAGGCAATGACTATTATACTGGAAAATTTAAATGGAATCGGAGCCATTGGAATCGGAATCGGCCTGATGACAGTAGTAGGACAATGTATTGGAGCCGGAAAAGTGGAAGAGGCGCGTTATTATATGGTGAAACTCTGCGGCTATGCAGAAATTGTTATTCTGATTTCCTGTGCAGTGGTATTTTTATTGACAAAGCCGGTTACATTTTTAGCTGGAATGGAAGCAGAAAGTGCCTCCCTCTGCATGGAAATGATAATAGCAATTACGATTGTAAAACCGATTGTATGGGTGCTGGCATTTATCCCGGCTTATGGCATGCGTGCTGCCGGAGATGTGAAATTCTCCATGATTTTATCCAGTCTTACTATGTGGTTCTGCCGTGTTGCACTGTGTGTATATCTGATCCGCAGCTGTGGTTTCGGACCAATGGCAGTGTGGATTGGCATGTTTGCCGATTGGACGCTTCGTGCTATCGCATTCAGCGTCCGGTATCTAAGCGGCAGGTGGAGCCGGATACATGTCATTTAGAACATGCTAGCGGAAGCAGTACCTGGGTAATAAATTTACTTTTGTCTTTATGCTGTGGCGGTCCCTCTAAATAGCAGTGGCGGAAGATGCCAACCGGTGTAAGCTTTTGCTCTCTGGCATAGGAAAGCAGGGTATCATGAACCGATGGAAATTCTTCATACGCTCCATGATGATAGAGGCAGACTGCTTTCTGGGCAGGGAGATTTAGGATATGTTCGCCCTTACTTCCTGCCGGGACAACAGCAAAAAAGGACATATCCTTTGCATCCGTAATGGGAGCTTCCGTAAAATAAATCTGCCCGGTATGTGCCGGCCCATAGTTCTGCAGTGCTTCCAAGGCAACCTCTCTTAAAAGATTCGTCTTTTCTGCGATGCTGTCACTTTCTGTTTTGCGGCAGTACACCGTCTGTGGTGGAATTGTAATGATTTCCATTGATTCAAATCCCTGATTGATTCTTTCGTATAAGGCTTTGATATTGGCATTTAATTCATCCCGCAAAGCTTCCAGCCTTCGAACCATGGATAAAAGGTCGTTGGAGTTGTCGAAGTAGCCATGGATTTCATCCAGTGACAGACCAAGATTCTGCAGCGAGCGGATGGTTCGAATCTTCGTCAGTGTATCAATGGTATAGTAACGATTGCCGGATGGGTCTTCTTTTTCATCCGGAAAAACCAGTCCATGAGCTTCATAATTTAAAATAATTCTTCTTGTGATGCCCACAAAGTCTGCGGCATCTCCAATTGAAAACAGTTCTTTCAAAATGTTTCCCCCTTTTTATTTATTCGGTGATTGTGAAAAGAATGGATTTAGAAATTTTGAAGAAATAAAGTCGGCTGCATCACTTCAAAACACCGTAGTTCTAAAATATATGTTTTGCTTTTCTCTATGAAAGCCAGTCTTTCCAATGTTTGACAACCGGGCAGCCGGTCAAAGCAACGGAAAGACAGCTTACAAACAAGCAAAACATGTATTTTAGAACTGTGGTATTTTAAGACAAAGCAACACTCTTTCACTCTTCAAAAATTTCCATATCATATTTCTTTTTTCAAATATCGGCAAAATTTGTAAAATAATTGCATCGTACATCAATGTACGGTGTAAAATAACAATGTAATTGTAACACAGCATTGAAAGTGTGAAAAGTGAAAAAAGAAAGAAAAACAGTAATTTAAGAAAGGAAAGATGTACATGAAACAAAAGAAGAAAAGTTTATTTTCCTTGTTCCTTGCGTTGATGATGGTAGCAGGTCTTATGCAGGGGATGACAGTTGAGACAAAGGCAGCTACAAATTCAGTACAGGCAGGACCATTTACGTTGTCACGAGATTCGGGGGCAATTGTAGAAGGAGTCGATTACACCTATGAAAAATATGAATCTGGAAATAGAAATTCGCTTACCATTCTGACGGATGACATTACGATTGCAATGGATGAAAACGCAGAACCTACATCAGATATTATTGAGTTGGGAGAATTTAATAACCCACCTCTTGACAGTTTTTCTAAGGTAACATTTTCAAATTTAAAAATGAAATCTTATTATAATAATATATACAGTAATGTAGACCATATTCATATTACACTGGTTGGAAGCAATGAATTGATCAGTATAAAAGAGAAATCGGAAACCTATGGAGGTTATGCAATTTTTGGACATGGAAGTGTAACTATTGAGAATAGTCCAAACGGTTCTCTTTATGCAACCGGAGAAGGACTTGGCTGGGGAGCTATTTCTGTATCAGAAGGATATGGAAAAAGTGATGCATGCATTACAGTTGGAGATGCCATGTCAATGAAAAGTTCTACCACTCTGATGGCAGATATATCAGAATTGACAGATACACCACAGGTTTGGAGAGACTATATTGGAGCAGGCAAAAATTATATGGATGTTAAATCTGCCAAAACACTCCTGATCGGTATGTGGAAGCACAGTCACACATGGAGTTATGCCGTAGATGAAAACAAAGATGGAAGCCGTATTCTTGCAGCCTGCAGTGGCTTGGGAGATTGTGATGAAAAAGATGCATCTTTATGGTTATCCTTATCAGCTGAGAATGCAGACTATGATGGAACAGCAAAAGCTGCCAATATAACAACATCCGAAGACTGGAAGAGACTTAATCTTCCGGTTCCGGAAATCGTATATTATCTGAGTGGAACAGACACAAAGACCAACAGTGACAACAGCGGAGCAGAAGCCGTTGGAGGTGCACCAAAGTTACCGGGCAGTTATAAGGCACAGGTTACGGTTGGAACAGATACGAAAGCAACAAAAGAATTTACAATTACATGCAAGCATGGTGAATGGGTGGAAACAGTATCAGATTCCTATCTGAAAACAGCAGCAACCTGTACGGCACCGGCAGTTTACTACAAATCCTGTAAGCTGTGTGGGGCAAAGGGAACAGAGACATTTACCAGCGGAAATCCATTAGGACATGATTTTAGCAACAATGCAGAAGCCTGCAGACGGGAAGGTTGTAATGAGAAGAACCCGGATTATAAACCGGCAACACCGGTCATTATTGAAGGTGCCGGTGGAGAATGGACAAAGGAAAGTGGTGCAACGCTTCGTTTCCGCAGTGACGCTGGTATCAGCAGCTTCCTTCGTGTAGAAGTGGATGGCACCGTAGTAGATGCGAAAAACTATACGGTAACAGAAGGCTCTACCATTGTCACCTTTGCTGCAGAATACTTAGAAAGCCTTGCTACCGGAAAGCATACGGTTGCGATTGTATCTTCTATCAGTGGAGAAGAAAAGAAAGCAACCGCCGAATTTACCGTTGCGAAGAAAGCTGATACAACAAGTGGAAATAGCACTCCAAATACTGAGCAGACCACAGCACAGAAAACAAAAGTATTGAAAACAGGTGATGAATCACCGGTTGGATATCTGCTTGCACTCTTGGCATTATGCGGAGCGGCAGTAGTATTCACAGGGAAAAAGGGTTATTTAAAATAGGAGGATGCAAATGAAACGAAAGAAGAAAAGTTTATTTGCTATATTACTTGCACTGGTTATGATGGCAGGTCTTATGCAGGGGATGACAGTTGAGACAAAGGCAGCCACAAATTCAGTACAGGCAGGATCATTTACGTTGTCAAGAGATTCGGGGACGATTGTAGAAGGAGTCGATTATACCTATGGAAAATATGGATTTGGAAATAGAAATTCGCTTATCATTCTGACGGATGACATTACGATTGCAATGGATGAAAATGCGGAGCCCACATCAGATATTATTGAGCTGGGAGAATATAATGAACCACCACTTGACAGTTTTTCAAAGGTGACATTTTCTAATTTAAAATTAAAATCTTATTCTTATAATGTATTAAGCTATGTAGATAACATTCATATTACACTGGTTGGAAACAATGAGCTGGTCAGCATAAAAGAAGAATCCAGAACCTATGGTGATTTTGCAATTTTTGGATGTGGAAGTGTAAGTATTGAGAATAGTCCAAATGGTTCCCTTTATGCGACTGCAGATGGACTTGACTGGGGTGCCATTTTTACATCAGATGGATATGGAAAAAGTGATGCATGCATTACAGTTGGAGATGCTATGTCAATGAAAGGTTCTACAGCTATGATGGCAGATATTTCAGAATTGACAGATACGCCACAAGTTTGGAGAGGTCATATTGAAGTAGGTCAAAAATCTGCCAAAACACTCCTGATTGGTGAGTGGAAGCACAGTCACACATGGAAATATGCCGTAGATGAAACAGAAAGCAAAGATGGAAGCCGTATTCTTGCCACCTGTAGTGGATTGGGAGACTGCAATGAGAAAGATGCATCTTTATGGTTATCCTTATCAGCTGAGAATACAGACTATGATGGAACAGCAAAAGCTGCCAATATAACAACATCCGAAGACTGGAAGAGACTTAATCTTCCGGTTCCGGAAATCGTATATTATCTGAGTGGAACAGACACAAAGACCAACAGTGACAACAGCGGAGCAGAAGCCGTTGGAGGTGCACCAAAGTTACCGGGCAGTTATAAGGCACAGGTTACGGTTGGAACAGATACGAAAGCAACAAAAGAATTTACAATTACATGCAAGCATGGTGAATGGGTGGAAACAGTATCAGATTCTTATCTGAAAACAGCAGCAACCTGTACGGCACCGGCAGTTTACTACAAATCCTGCAAGCTGTGTGGGGCAAAGGGAACGGAAACATTTACCAGTGGAAATCCATTAGGACATGATTTTAGCAACAATGCAGAAGCCTGTAGACGGGAAGGTTGTAATGAGAAGAACCCGGATTATAAACCGGCAACACCGGTCATTATTGAAGGCGCTGGTGGAGAATGGACAAAGGAAAGTGGTGCAACGCTTCGTTTCCGCAGTGACGCCGGTATCAGCAGCTTCCTTCGTGTAGAAGTGGATGGCACCGTAGTAGATGCGAAAAACTATACGGTAACAGAAGGCTCTACCATTGTCACCTTTACTGCAGAATACTTAGAAAGCCTTGCTACCGGAAAGCATACGGTTGCGATTGTGTCTTCTATCAGTGGGGAAGAAAAGAAAGCAACCGCCGAATTTACCGTTGCGAAGAAAGCTGATGCAACAAGTGGAAATAGCACTCCAAATACTGAGCAGACCACAGCACAGAAAACAAAAGCATTGAAAACGGGCGATGAATCACCGGTTGGATATCTGCTTGTACTCTTGGCATTATGCGGAGCGGCAGTAGTATTCACAGGGAAAAAGGGTTATTTAAAATAGAATATAGATGAGATAAAAAAGCCATACATAAAAGCAAATCCTCTGCATACAATGTAAAAACAAGTATTGCAGGGGATTTTCTTTGAAAAGCTATATAGAAGAAAGAGCCGTAGAAATAGCCAAATACATTATAGATAACAATGCGACAGTGCGTCAGACCGCAAAGCAGTTTGGAATCAGTAAGAGCACGGTACATGCGGTAGTAACAATATAGAACGATACAAAAGCAAAATCACATGGAGAATTGAATAGAACTGGAACAAGGGCACTCTCGGGTAGATATCAGGGAGTGCTTTTGCTATAATGAAATCAGGTAACCTTGAGTATTGGTGAGGGGAGATGCAAAATGACAGGAATATATGATTGCTTTGGTTATGGCTCTGGATATGATGTCTCTTTTGAAGAAAGGTACAAATTGATTAGAAAATCGGGATTTGATTGTGTAATGTTGTGGTGGAG
>ENA-USUG01000188-USUG01000188.1-human-gut-metagenome-genome-assembly--contig:-NODE-188-length-94103-cov-12.055857_pt1 | contig 94103 bp, 58 predicted proteins | sample MGYA00250059_ERZ773394 | MGnify/ENA primary metagenome ERZ773394 (study PRJEB29103, sample SAMN06111957) | human gut metagenome | biome: human gut; feature: ankylosing spondylitis patient; material... | reverse complement strand
TTTCCTCTTGACATAATAAATCACCCCATCTGTTAGATAGTATATCATACTGTCTAACAAATGGGGTGCAGTTCAAAACAGTGGTACAGGGGGGATTTTTTATGCGGTCGATGTTGGGCTGGACGCACCCACACAATCCATAGAAAGCGCCTCCTGTTCCATTAAGAGCGAGAGACACTATAAATTTGTGTTTTAGGATTTAGTTTATCACCACAATAAAAAAACTTTGTGATGGATTAGATATTACCCTGGGGGATTTTTTCTCCTGTGAGATTTTTGATGAACTCGAACAAGAGATCCAATAATTTCAGTAAACTTTTTTGACTAACAAGTCATTCGGCTAGCGCTTCCTACTGCCGAGCGCGTAGTGGTCTTTCACCACCTAGCTGTTGCCCATGCCGGGCGCACTCACAAAAAATGTCTTTACTCTGCAAAACAGAGCAAAGACATTTTTTCTATAAAATCAGTTTTTAGAATACGATACGGAAGCTCACGCTGTGGTCGCGGTCGCCGGGGATGTGGTAGGGCTTCTCTACATCGGTGCCCCAGCTGTCGATACCGCCGACACCACGGACTGCGCCAAGCACCGTGATGCTGGTGCGGCCGGTGTTGGGCAATTCCGAAATATGCTGCGCCGCCTCGATTTCCTGGGCCGTATTGGGCAGGGCGCTGAAGGCGAACGGCTCACCGATCTGCTCCAGGGTCAGTTCGCTGCCGTCTGCCAGCTGCAAAACCACCTGCTGGGTGTCCATGTGCAGGCCGCAGTCCTGAGGAACCAGCGCCGGGGCGATGTGGGGCACTTCCTCGTGGCAGCCGAATACACCACCCTTGTAACGGTCGGGATAAGTCTCGCCGGACAGGCCGGTCCACTGGGCGCGGGCCACGGGGGCAAAGGTCTGGAATTTCACGCCGAAGCAAGGCAGCTCCGGCGCGCCGGGCACACCATGGTAGACGGCATCCACCCGCAGGGCGGCCTGGGGCTCTACTGTATAGGTGATCTCCACGCCGGCACCGGGCACCAGCGGCACGCTGTATTTATAGCAAATCTGCACCCGCTGCTCGGATTTTTCCAGCACCGTGCAGCCCTCTTTGCGCAGGAACACGTCTGCCGCCATCCAGGCCGAGGCATGCTGCGGGAAGCCGCAGCCGTGGTCGTTATCGGTGCTGGCACGCCAGAACGCCGGAGTCGGGGCACGCCAGAGCCACTCCTTGCCGTCCTTGCGCAGGGAGACAGGCCCCTGCTCCGGGATGGAGAACAACAACTCAAAGCCGCTGCCTTTTACGCCGATGTTTCCATCGCCGCAGATCACGGTCAAAGGCAATCGGCGGCGCTTATCCCAGGCGGTGCGCAGGGCGGCGGCACTGCGGGCAGCCTCCATTTTGTTGCGGGCATCCTGGGCATTGCGGCGGGCAGGGGTGCTGTACCAGTAGCGTACCTCCTGCATAGCAGGCTTCTCGGTGCCATCGGCATAGACAATGCCGTTGCCGCTGAAGTTGTAATCTGTTGTACGGTCGCCAAAATCGCCGCCATATCCCAGTATACTGTCATTTTGGGTATTTGGGTGCCAAAGGGCCTGGTCCATATAATCCCAGATGAAGCCGCCCTGGTACTTTTTGTACTTTTCGATCAGGGCCACATAGCTTTCCATGCCGCCCAGGGAGTTGCCCATATCGTGCATGTACTCACACAAAATGAACGGTTTAGCCGGGTGTTCGGCCATGTAGGCGATGATTTCGGACGGCTTGGCGTACATGCGGCTTTCCATATCGCTGATGTCATCGAACTCACGGCAGTGGAAGACGCCTTCGTAATGCACCAGGCGGCCTGGGTCATTGGCGCGGAAGAAGTTCGCCATAGCACGGATGTCCTTGCCGGCGTAGCTCTCGTTGCCGCAGGACCAGATCAGCACAGCTGCGTGGTTTTTGTCCCGTTCAAACATGCTGCGGGCGCGGTCGACCACGCAGTCCCGCCATTCCGGCAGGCTGCCGGGCACGTTCCAGCTGGGTTCCACGGTGCCCAGCTTTTGCCAGCTGCCGTGGCTTTCCAGGTTGGTCTCGTCGATCATGTAGATGCCGTTTTGGTCACACAGGTCATACCACAAACTCTGGTTGGGATAGTGGCAGGTGCGCACGGCATTGATGTTGTTTTTCTTGAACACGGCCATGGCGGCGTGCATGTCGTCCGCATCAATGGCGCGGCCCTTTTTGGGGTTCCACTCGTGGCGGTTGACGCCGTTGAACACGATACGCTTGCCGTTTAAGCACATGACACCGTTCAGCATCTCGAACCGGCGGAAACCAATGTCGTAGGGCACGACCTCCTGCACAGCGCTGCTGGCATCCTGCAGGGTCAGCACGGCGTGGTACAAGATCGGCTTTTCGTGGCTCCAGGGGTGGATACCCTCCAGCGTGATGGCGCTGCCATCGGTAAAGTCATCATACAGGGCATAGCCCTCGCGGTCAGTCAGGCGCAGATGCACCTTGGCCCTCTCGGTCTCGCCGTCCAGCTTGATGACAGGTGTCAGCTGGCCGGTGGTGTTGCCGGACAGCAATTCGGCTTTGAGCCAGATGTCCCGGACATGCACCTTGGGCTTAGCGTAGAGATACACTGAGCGGAAGATGCCGGAGAAGCGGAAGAAGTCCTGATCCTCGATCCAGGCGGCACTGCTGCACTTGTAGACCTCGACACACAGACGGTTGCCGGTCTCTTGAATATAGGGTGTCAGGTCGAATTCAGACGGAGTAAACGTATCCTCGGCATAGCCGACGAACCGGCCGTTGCACCAAAGGTACATAGCCTGCTCCACACCCTGGAAGCTGACGCACACCCGCTGGCCACGCAGGCTCTCGTCCAGGTCGAACTCTTTCACGTAGCTGCCTACGGGGGCATCATCCCAATTGATCTGCGGCGGACGCAGGGCAGCACGGCCATCCCAGGGGTAGAGGGTGTTGGTGTACTGGATCTGTCCGTAGCCCTGCAGTTCAATGTGCCCGGGCACGCGGATGGTGCCAAAGGCGGTCAGGTCGGCATCCGGCTTATAGAAATCCGCCGGGCGTGCGGCGGGGTTAGCACTCCAGGCGAAGCGCCAGGCACCGTCCAGCGACTGCCGCAGCGAGGTCAGGCCGGATTCGGCCTCCGCCTCGGTTTTATAGCAGACATGGTCAGAGTGGGCATCCAGCCGGTTCACGGCAAACACGGTGGGGTCGGTCAGCCAGTTCAGTTCGGGTGTCATAGTGTCATCCTCTTTTATCGGTCATTGGGCTGTTTTTTTGCCCAGCGGTCTTTAAAGTAGTGGGCGGCCAGCTTGGGGGTGCGCTCCCGCGTAAACAGGCCTTTGCGGTTGCAGCTGCCTACGCGCATGGGGCCCTGCTGGGTGGAGAAATCCGCAAAGTTCCAAGGCCATTCTCCCACAACAAAGGGGCGGCTGTCAAGGCAGGCGTTGATGGTTTTGTAATATTCCACCTGAAATTCCTCGGTGAACATTTCGGGGGCGGTGCCGTGCAGGCCCGCCACCGTATCCGCGCCGTATTCGGAGAGGACCAGCGGCTTATCGATGCCTGCCCAGAAGTCCAGTTCCTGCTGGAACGCATACGCAGCGTTTTCCAGGTCGCCGCTCAGGTTATACCAGCCGTAGTAGCGGTTGATGCAGACTACGTCCATCGTGCGGGTGGTGATATCCCTTGTATAGTCGTTCTGGCAGCAGACCATCGTGACCGGACGGTCCTGCGGGTCTTGGGTGTGGGCCTGCTCATACAGCGGGCGCCAGTAATCGTAGGCGCTTTGGGGGAAGTGTTCGGTGTCCGGCTCGTTGCCAAGGCTCCACAGCACCACGCAGGGGTGGTTTTTGTCGCGGTCGATCATGGCGCGCAGCACGGCGCTGTGGTAGGCTTTGAGTGGGAAGGTCTTGTACGGGTCGCAGGCCGCCCCCGCGCCAATACCTACGGCAGGCGTTTCATCAATGACCACGATGCCCAGCCGGTCGCAGAGGTCGTAGACTTCCTCGGCATAGGGGTAGTGACTCATGCGCAGGCAGTTGGCGTTCAGCCACTGGTACAGCTTCAGGTCGGTCACGGTCACACAGGCATCATAGCCGCGGCCGCGGAAAGCCGAATCCTCGTGCTTGCAGGGTCCTTTGAAATAGAACGGTTCACCGTTGATGAGGAACTGGTGGCCGCGCACCTCGACACTGCGAAAGCCGAACTGCTGGCGGTATTCATCCTGGCCGAACTTGACTAGGGCGGTGTACAGGTAGGGCGTGCCGGGGCGGGGCTGCCACAGGTGGGGGTCCTCCACATGCAGGGTGCCGCTCTCGCCCTTGCCATCCGCTACCACCTTGCCTTCGTCGTTCAAGATCTCAATGCTGGCAAGTCCGTCTCCGATCGTGTTGATTTTGTAGTCCAGTGTGCCATCCATCGCGGGCGCCAGGGCAATATCCGCAATGTAAGCTGCCGGGGTGGTGTACAGATGCACCGGGCGGGTAATGCCTGCGTAGTTGAAGAAATCGAAGTTGGGCAGGTTGACGCCCTGCATCTGCTGGCGGGCCTTGCCAGCTTCCACCGCCGGGATGCCCGCGTTGTCGGAGCCAAAGAAATCAGTGCCGCCCTCGTTGCCCACGGGCAGGGTGCTGTGGCCGATACGGTTGTCTACTTCCACTTCCAGCGTCACGGTCTCGCCGGGCTGGGCCAGTGCGGTGATGTCCGCCTCAAAGGGCAGGAATCCGCCGCGATGGGTGGCGATCTCTTCCCCGTTCAGCCGCACCGCGGCGTTGTGGGTCACGGCGTCAAACCGCAGCACACGGCGGGCACCCTCTGGCACAGTAAAGCGGGTACGGTAGTAGGCCATGCCGTAGTGGCGGCGGAACTCCGGGTCCGGGCTTTGGTCGTTATAGGACGCGGGCACGGCGATGGTCTGCCACGGGTCGTTGGCATTGAAGCGGAAATCCCACACGCCGGACAGGTCCCGGACGCTGCGGGCAGCATTGGTTTGCGGATACATAACAAACACCTCTCTATAATTCGGATGCTTCAAAAGATGCGGGGGAGCTTTCCCCTCTCCCCCGCGCATGCCTACATATGTTATTGGGCGTGGCTTTCCACGGTGGTGGTCAGGCTAATGCTCCCCACCGGGATCTTGTATTTCACGGCAGGGATGACCGTGTTGGGGTCGTACACGTTGGTGTTGGGGTAGGCGTTCACCAAGAAGCCCTCGCCTGCCGCCCCCTGCACGGTGCAGCTGCAGTTGTCATTTTGAGCAGTGGCGTGGCCGCCCTCGGCCGCGGCGGTAAAGCCCGGCGCAAACTTGGGCACAGCAAAGCCGCAATCGTAGGCGGTGCAGGCGATGGTGCTTTCGATCGTATGGCTGCGGACGTGCCCCCACTCGGTGGGGATCAGCTCGGTGGTCACGCGGATGCCGGGGAACGGGCTCCACCGGCTGAGCATACGGTCGCCCATCAGGATGAAGCAATCGCTATGGCGGCGCACAAAGGTCCAGCCGTCAATGACGAAGGCCAGCATGCTGTCCGGAGCGGCCTGCTCCAGCTGCACATAGCTGCGGCTGGCGGAGAAGCCGAATCGAGTGCTGTAGACGAACTTGCCGTACTTTTCCACAAACTGGCCGTGGTCGCCCTTCTCGTAGTTGGCGGGAGAGTAGGCATTCAGCTGGCCGTCCGGCAGGCGCTGCAACAACAGGTCGGAACAGGGCTGGCTGACGACACCCGGCGCAGCCAGCTCCGCGGGCAGAGGCGCGGCCTCGGCAGTCCAGAAGGGGTGATCTTCCGGCAAGGCCAGCAGCAGGAACACCTTCAGTCCCCAGTAAGGGCTGCCGGGGGCGTTGTACTGCTCGGCCATGTACTGCTGCGGGTAGCCGTAACCGATGGTGAGCACACCGTCCCGGTCAAAGATGGGCTTTGCCAGCCACCAGTTCAGGTTGCGCACGATGATGCCTTTCATTACCGGCAGGGGCAGCGGTTCCAGCCCGGCCCAGATGCAGGCAGAATAGAAGGCGCTTTGCCCGATGCGGTAGGTCAGGCTGCGGCCGAAGGGCAGGGCCGCGCCGTTTGCATCAAACCAGCGAGCAAACTGGCGGCCGAACTTGGTGGCACGGTCACGGTAGAGCGCTGCGCGGGCGGGGTCCCGCTTGGCGGCGAACACGCTGTACAGCACCGTGTAATACTGGATGGCCCAGGGGTTGTAGTAGTCCTTCTGGGGCTTGATGCCTGCCGGGCCATCGGAGTACCAACCGTCGCCCACGTACCATTTGTCCACCTCGGCCATATCGGCGGCGGCCTTTTGCATATCGCAGGGCATGCCCACCGAATCCAGCGCCAGATTGACCAGTACGCGGAAGAGCAGCCAGTTGCAGCCGGGCAGTTCGTGGTGGTTGATGGTGTCCAGCCACTTGGCAAGGTTGGCTTTCCGGGCATCGGTCAAGGATGCCCAGACGTTTTCCGGTGTTTCCAGAATGGCACAGGCCAGGGCGGCCATCTCGACAAACAGCTGGTCGTAATCGTTGGGGGCGCCCCAGTATTCGGGGCTTTGCGGGTCGGTGCCGTTGGCAAGACCCTTTTGGTAGATGGCCAGAAAGTCATCGGCCCGGCCGCCGCCTGCCCACAGGGGGCCTAACGCCCACAGCGGGCGGGAGAACGCCTCCATCTCAATGGTGCGGGCGGGGTAGGTCACGCCGGTATCACCCAAATGCAGCCGTGCGCCGCCTGCGGAGTACAGGGGCAGCAGCGGGTTTAAGATTTTGCGTGCCAGCGCGGTAAAATCAGATTTTGTATGCAGTTCCATAATATCACCAATACAGTTCCCAATCTTTGGTCAGGCGGGTAAGGGCTTCCATGTAGAAGTAGTCGCCCCAGCTCACGCACTCGTCCACGCCCTCGGGCGTGCAGGTGTTGTAGGGGCTCTTTTTGCTGTAGGTGCCGTGGCGGACAAGACCGATGCCCTGGGGGCCTTCTTTGACGGCGTAGTGCTCCGCCACGCTGCCCAGCATCTGAGTGGCCAGGGTCGTGTACTCGGCAGCTTCCTCTTTGCCCACGTATTTGGCGGCTTCCAGCAGGCCGCAGGCCACGATGGAGGCCGAGGAGGAATCCCGCGGCTCGGTATCGCCGCTGGTAAAGGTCATATCCCAGTAGGGAACCAGATCGTCGGGCAGGCGGTCGAGGTAGTAGGCCAGCACCTTGCGGAACTCATCCAGATATTCCGGCCGCTTGGTGTAGCGGTAGCTGATGGCTGTGCCGTAGACACCCCAAGCCTGGCCGCGGGCCCAGCAGCTGTCATCCTTGTAGCCCTGGCAGGTAGCGCCGCGCACGGGGGCGCCGGTCTCCGGATCCATAAAGAAGGTGTGGTAGGTGGAGCCGTCGGCGCGAATGGAGTTGTCCAGGCAGGTGGTCACATGCTTGTGGGCCAGGTCGGCGTAATGGGCATCGCCGGTGGTCTCGCTTGCCCAGTAAAGCAGCGGCACATTGAGCAGGCAGTCGATGATATAGCGGTAGTTATCCCGCGCCCCCAAAGCGCCCCAGGCCTGGAAGAATTCACCTTTTTCCTGGAAGCGGGTGCAGAGCTGGTCGGCGGCGAGAATGGCAGCCTTTCTGCCGGTCTCGCTGCCGGTCAGCTTATAGGCGGCCACGCAGGACGGGCTGTACAGAAAGCCCATGTCGTGGTGGTCCACTTCGATCTTATGCTCGATGCGGTACATAAAGCTGTCCACCAGCGTGAGGGCAGCCTTTTTAAAGGCTTCATCGCCGGTGCGCTCATAGCTCAGCCAGATTTCGCCGGGCCAAAAGCCGCAGGTCCACTGGTTGTTCTCGCACTGGGGGTAGATGTCGTGGACACTGGAGTGATTCTGGCAGTGGTCGGTATACAACGGCAGGTTCCGGCGCACCAGAGAGACGGCGGTGTCCAGGGCCTGTTCGGCCTGTGCCTTGGTCAGGACAGGATTGGAGTAGGTTTTCAACATAAGGAACCTCTTTCAAAAACAAGGGCGGGGCACAGGGCTTTTCGCCTTGTGCCCCGCCGGATTGGGTGTTCGTTTTTACTTTCAGCTTAGCCCTTCAGGCCGGAGGATGCAACGCCCTGCACGAAATATTTCTGCAAGGACAGGAACACGATCAGCACCGGGATCAGCGCGATGACAGATGCCGCCATGATGAGGCCGTACTCAGCCGAATACTGGCTGATGAACATACGCAGGCCGATCTGGATGGTCTTAAGTTCGGTCTTGGTCAGGTAGATCAGGGGGCCGAGGAAGTCATTCCACGTATTGACGAAGGTGAAGATGACCAGCGTGGAGACAGCGGGCAGAGACAGCGGCAGCATAATGCGGGCGTAGATGCCGTACTCAGACAGGCCGTCAATACGGGCAGCTTCACACAATTCGGTGGGGACGCCCTCGTAGAACTGCTTCATCATGAACACACCGAAGGCGCTGAACGCCTGCAGGCAGATGATGGCCAGATGGGTGTTGTTCAGGTGCCAGGAGCGCATCATCATGAACTGGGGCACCATGTAAGCCTGCCAGGGCACTGCGATGGTGGCGATGTAGCCCAGGAACAGCACGTTCTTGCCCTTGAAGTTCAGCTTGGCGAAGGCATAGGCAGCAAAGGAGGAAGTAAGCACCTGCAGAATCGTGACAACGATGGTCAGGAACGCGGTGTTCTTCACGAAGGTCAGCAGGGGGATCTTGGTCCAGATGTCAATGTAGTTCTGCGGACGCGGGTTGGAGGGGATCCACTCAATGGGGAAGGTGAAAACGTCCTTGTTCATCTTAAAGGATGCAGACAGCATCCACAGGAACGGGACAAGCATCAGTGCCGCCACGATGATGAGCAGCGCATAGATCAGCACACGGCTGACGACATGCTGCACTTTCATCGAGCCAGTCTTTTTCTTAACAGCGGTAGTAGCCATTTTGTGTTCCTCCTTTCCTTAGTCGTTGTTGGACGAGCCCTTGAACTGGACGATGGTCACGGCCAGCACCAGCACGAACAGCACCATAGCCACGGCACTTGCATAACCGTACTTGGGCGTGTTGACAAAGGCAACATTGTAGATGTAGTAAACAAGGGTCATGGTCGCATTGCCGGGGCCGCCCTGGGTGATCATGTACATCTGGTCATACACCTTGAAAGAGGCGATGGTCAGCATAATGACCACGAAGAAGGTGGTGGGCTTCAGCTGGGGCAGCGTTACATTCCAGAAGATCTGCCACTTGCTGGCGCCGTCCAGTTCGGCGGCTTCTTCCAGCTCGGGGTTGGTCCCCTGCAGGCCTGCCAGGTAGATGACCATGTAGTAGCCCATGTTCTTCCACACACTGAACAGGATGACCGTGAACATGGCGGTGTCTTTACCGGCGGCCCACTTGGGCAGGTTCTCAACGCCCAGGGACGCCAGGATTTGGTTGACCGGACCCATCGAGGGGCTGAAGATCATGTTCCACACCGCAGCAACGGCGACCAGCGAAGCAACATAGGGGAAGAACGAAACGGTGCGGAAGAAGTTGCGGCATTTGACTTTCTGATTCAGCAGCATGGCCAGGCCAAGGCTGCATACCAGCGTAAGGGGCACGGTGCCGATGGCGTAGACCAGTGTGTTTACAAAAGCGGCTTTGAACGTCTTATCGCTGAGCAGCGCAGCAAAGTTGCTGATGCCTGCAAACTCGACCGGGTGAACACCATCCCAGTTGCAAAAGGAAAGCGCGATGGCGAAGATCATAGGTACCAGCGTGAACACGCAGAACCCGATGAAGTTCGGGGCGATAAAGCTGTAGGCGATCAGGCTGTCCCGCGTGGATTTTTTCATCCCGCGTTTGGGGTTTGCCTGTACAGCCTGCGTAGTTTCAGCCATGGGTCATACCTCCTTGGGGTCAATGGCAGATTTTTGGCAATAAGATAGGGGCAGGCGCGCCCGCCCGCCCCTTATCGGAAGAAGGAAAACTTATGAAAAAGTGTAGCTGGTGAATCAGCCCAGCAGAGCAGCGACCTGCTCGTTCATGTTGGCGATGCCTTCGTCAACGGTCTCGCTCTCGGTCATGATAGCGTCATGCTCGGTGTTCAGGATGGTCTCGATCTCGGAAGCCTTATCGGACAAAGGCATCTCGAGGTAGATAGCGGTGGTGTTCAGAGCTTCGAGAGAAGCGTCGTCAGAGGGGAAGCCTTCGGTGCTGGAGATGATGGCGTTGGTCTCGTCGCTGGCAACGGCGGGGAAGGTGCCGACAGCGGCCACGCACTTGGCGCCATCCTCAGATGCGCACCAGTTCACGAAGTCGAGGGCAGCATCTTTCTTCTCGGAGTTAGCGTTGACAGCCAGGCTGGTCACAGTGCCCAGGGTGGAGCCGGCAGGTGCGCCGTCCGGATGAGGATACTTGACGATGCCGAAGTTGACAGGCTCAACACCGTTGCCCTCAGCCTCTTCGTTGTACTTCTGCATAGTAGCGATGAACCAGGAGCCCATGTTGCACATAGCAGCCTGACCGTTCTGGAAAGCGCCGGAGTAGTGCAGACCAGAGGTCTTCTGCTCGCCGTAGTTGGGGATAACGCCGTCAGCCTGCTCAGACAGGACCTGCTCGTAGTAAGGCTTCAGGAAGTCGTAGTTGCCGTCAATAACGGTGTGCTCACCATCCAGGATGCCGAACAGAGTGGTGGTGGAGCGCCAGGTGTGGTAAATGTTGCCGTAAACGCCGGTCTTTTCGTAGACTTCGCGGATCTTAGCATCGAAGTCCTCCATCGTCATATCGTTGGTGGGATACTCAATGCCGGCCTGATCGAAAATGTCCTTGTTGTAGTAGACGACCCAGAAGTCAGAGCGGAACGGAACTGCGTAGTAGTTGCCGTCTTCAGCAGTCAGCTGGTCGAGAACGCCGTTGAACTTGCTCTCATCGGTGGTCAGCTTGCCGCTCAGGGGCTCCAGCAGACCCAGGTTGATCAGGTTGGAGTAACCGGGGATGTCCTTGATGGACAGGACATCCAACTCGCCGTTGCCGCCGGCCAGCTGGGTAGCCAGCTGGGTCATGTAATCGGTAGAACCCAGGTCAGTCATCTCGATGGTGACGTTGGGGTGGCTCTCCATGTAGCCATCGGCCAGGGCCTGCCAGTAGGCGGTGGAATCCTTATCCCACAGGGCCCAGTTCAGGGTGACGGCCTCGTCGCCTGAAGCAGTGCTCTCGGCAGTAGCCTCGCCGGAAACGGGGGTGCTGTCGGCAGCAGCCTTACTGCTGGAAGCAGCGGAACCGCCGCAGGCGGCCAGGCTCAGAGCCATGGAACCAGCCAAGCCAAGGGCTGCGAGTTTTTGCAATTTACGCATAATGTTTCTCCTCCTAAGTAGAAATCATTTTTTCGGGAAGGCGTTTCGTTCTGTAGAGGGCCTGTCCCTTTCGTTGCCATTATCATACACCTTTGCGATGGTGAAATGGATGGTTTATTTTGGGTTGAGTCTGCACTTTTTACGGCAGTTCTCAAAAAGCTGCACAAAAAACATGTACTATTTTACGAAACCTGTAATTTTTATCTTTCCTACAGTTACGACGCTCGAAAAGCACATTCTTTTGTCGAATTTATACAGTTTTCTTCTTGACAGAACCGAATGGATACGGTATCTTTTTAATAAGAAAAGCGCGGTGCGCCTCTCCCCCACCCGCTTCGCGGGGCCCTCTCGCAGAGGGGGCCTTACGTAGCATTTCTTTAAAATTTTATCACAAGGAGCCTTTATGGGCAAATATAAATTACGCCATGGCAGTATCCAGGTGCGCGTGCTGGCGCTGACGCTGCTGTTTACTTTGGGCGTTTCCCTCGTTATCGCCATTGGCAACATGCGCCAGATGGCAGCTGAGTGGGAGCGCACCACCTTATTGAATGCCGAGTATGCCTTACAGACCGCCGCCACTGCCATCCACCGGGATATTGAGGAAGTGGACGACCTGGCCAGCTGGTGCGCCTACAATCCCAGTATGCGTACTTATTTATTAGCGGATGTCGGCAGCAACAACCAGGCACTTTCGATGTACCCCACTATATCGGCCAAGTACAGCACACTGCGCACCATGCAGTATGTACAGCGGTTTATGCTCATCAATGCCAAAGGCCGCCAGATGGTTTTTGGTACAGCCGTTACCAACACCGTAGCCATGACGCCGGAGGTACTGGCCCGCATCCCCGGTTATGACGAGGAATATTCCGGCTGGTCCTGTATCATGCGGGACCCGATGGCCCTGCCCTCTCAGGCGTTGGACACCATCCCCCTTACCCGCAAGCTGACCCTGAGCGGCACCGGCCGCGAGGCCCACATCTGCGCCTTTGTCTCCCCTGCCCTGATCACGGCCGCGCTGAAAGGCTTTACGATGCCGGAGGGCAGCAGCCTTTTGTGGCAGATGGGCGGGCGGTACTACGGCATCAACGGCAATATCCTGACCGAGGAGCCCCTGTCCGATATCCCGGCCGAGCAGCTGGATGTGGACATGCTGGATGACAGCACCGAGGTTTATTCCATTGCAGCCGGATACGATGCCCAGTTGATGGTGCGGTATCCCATCGGTGTACACGATCTGTACTTGATCGAGATCATCCCCAACGGGCCGCTGCAGCGGCAAATCCCCTACCTGTCGGATTCGCTGGTCATCAGTCTTCTGGCTATTCTGGTATTGGGCTTGCTGCTGGCATTTTTGCTGCACCGCATGATCACACCGCCCATCACGGCACTGCAGAACCGCATAACCAAAATCAGCAGCGGCGACTTTTCCTTTGACCCTGCCATTGAGTGGAACAACGAACTGGGCGACATTGGCCGGGGCATTAACAGCATGTCGGCCAGCGTCACCGCCCTGATGGACCACCGCCTGGAGGACGAAAAGCAGAAGCAGGATTTGGAATACCGCATGCTGCAAAACCAGATCAATCCCCACTTTATTTATAATACGCTGAACAGCATCAAGTGGATGGCCACCATCCAGCATGCCCCCGGCATCGCCGAGATGGTCACGGCGCTGTCCCGCCTGCTGAAAAGCGTCTCCAAAAGCAACGAACGGCTGGTGCCCCTGTATGAGGAGTTTGCCCTGCTGAACGACTACTTCACGATCCAGCAGTACCGCTACGGCGGCACCATCACGCTGGATGTCAGCTATATCGAGGATGAAAAGCTGAACCACAGCTGCCTGATTCCCCGCTTCACCTTGCAGCCGCTGGTAGAGAACGCCATCTTCCACGGCATTGAGCCGAAGGGCAGCGCCGGGGAGGTCACCCTGCGGGTCGAGCGGGATACTGCCAACGGCGATGTGCTGATCCGCTTAACGGACGACGGCATCGGCATGACGGCGGAACAGGCTGCCAAGGCTCTGCAGGAACCGGGCCCCGAGGAAGCCGCCGCCAAATACCGCCACGTGGGCATGTGGAACGTCCACAAGCGCCTACAATACAGCTTTGGCGAAGCGTATGGGTTAAGTATCGAAAGCGAGCCTGGCGTAGGCACTACCGTCATGGTGCACCTGCCAGGGCCGCCCGCACAGCAATGAGGTGATCTTTTGACACGGATATTCTTAGTGGATGATGAACCGCTGGTGCTGATCGGCATGCAGGGCATGCTGAACTGGAGCGAACTGGGCTACGAGGTAGCCGGCACCGCCCGCAACGGGGCCGAAGCGCTGAAAGCCATTGAGGAAAAGTGCCCGGACATTGTGGTATCGGACATCCGCATGCCGGTGATGGACGGCTTTACCCTGGCGGAAAGCTGCCACAAGGATGGCTCAGCTTTGCCGGTGTTCATTATGCTGACCAGCTATGAAGAATTTGATTACGTGAAACGCAGTATGCGGCTGGGTGTGGTGGACTATCTGGTCAAGATCGACCTGACCGCTGAGGGCCTCGCCGCCGCGCTGGACAAAGCCCGCACGGTGGTAGAGAAAGAGCACCGCCTGCAGGAGCCTTCCGCCCCGGCGGTAAGCATGGACAGTTACCGCGACCGGCTGTTTTTGCAGCTGTACAGTGGGTCATTGACCGACCGCGCGCGGTTTGACCGCCAGTGCGCCGAGCTGGATCTGCACTTTGACGCACCGCAGTACGTGGTAGCGCTGGGCAGTTTGCAGGTGCCGGAACAGGCCACCGACCAGTTGCTGACCTTGAGCACCGGTGTGACCCGCATGGCCGCCGAGACCTTGCCCAAGTACCACCCCTGCCGTGTAACCGGCATGGACCTGCGGCACTTCTCGGTATTGCTGCCCTTGCAGGAGGGCGAGGACCCCGAAGCCACCCTGGCCCCTGCCCTGCAGGCCACCGGGCAGATTTTGTACAACTATTTCAGTTCGCCCATCTACTGGGCCGTGGGGCGGCCGGTGAAGGACATTTTGCAGGTAGCCCAAAGCCAGAAGGATGCTTTTGCCACCCTGCAATTGCTGCGCAGCGATGCGCCGGTGGTGTTCTACCACGAGCGGCCCAACACGCCGCTGGACCACCGCGCCCAGGTAGTGGCCCAGGTGCAGCAGTACATCCGCGAACATCTGGCCGAGCGCCTGACGCTGAACGAAGTGGCCGCAGTGTTCAACTTCAGCCCCAACTACCTAAGCCAGCTGTTTGCACAAAACAGCGAGAGCGGCTTTGTGGAATTTGTCACCGCCACCCGCATTGCCGCCGCCAAGGAGACGATGGCCTCCACCGACATGAAGATCTACGAGATCAGTAATGAAGTCGGGTTTGAGAGCGCCTTCTATTTCAGCAAGGTGTTCAAAAAATTGGAGGGTGTCAGCCCCCGCGAGTATATCCAGAGAATGAAGGGTTCCTATGTTGACGCAAAAGATGATGCCGGGATCTGAGTTTACCACCGTGTACCCGGTTTTGTACCCGCCTTACGCTGACCGTGCCGCTTGGGCCGCGTTGCCCGGCGCGGCGCGGTGGAAAGCGGCGGGCGACGCGGCTTTGCAGGATGCGGATACACTACCGCGCTTGCCGCTCTCCCTTTGGCTGCGTTTTACCCAAAATGGGGACCGCACCGTCTGGGAGCATGCCTACTTTGCCCGCCGCCGCACCCTGTGCGCACTGGTGATGGCCGAGGCTGTGACCGGGGCGGGCTCCTACCTGCCCGCTATCGCGGATTTAGCCTGGGCCATCTGCGAGGAAAGCGCCTGGCAGCTGCCCGCCCACAACAGCTATATCCGGGATACGCCCCAGCTGCCGCTGCCGGACGTAACCCGGCCCATCGTGGACCTGTTTGCCGCCGAGACCGGTGCGCTGATTGCCACCGTGTATGGCCTGTTAGGCGCTGCATTGGATGGTTACGCTCCCGGATTTTCCGTCCGTTTGAAAGGCGAAGTGGAACGCCGGGTGCTGGCCCCCTACCGCACCGCGCATTTCTGGTGGATGGGCAACGGTGAGGAGCCAATGTGCAACTGGACCCCCTGGTGTACCCAGAACGTGCTGCTGGCCGCCGCCCAGTGCGCCCCGGCGGAGACACTGCCCGTTTACGTAAAGCAGGCTGCCTACAGTATTGACTGCTTTTTGAAGGACTACGGCGAGGACGGCTGTTGCAGCGAGGGTGCACAGTATTACCGCCACGCCGCGCTGACGATGTTCAACGCGCTGGACCTGTTGTGCCGGATTGCCCCCGGCGTATTTGATGGTGTGTGGGCCGAGCCGAAGATACGCAACATGGCCGAGTACATTGTCAATATGCACATTGCCGGGCCCTATTATTTGAACTTTGCCGATTGCAGCCCCCTGGCGGGAGCTCGCGGCGTGCGGGAGTTTCTGTTTGGTCAGCGCGTAGCCAGTGCCCCGCTGATGACGCTGGCCGCCCGGGATTGGGCGGACGCATTGCAGCAGCCTGATCCCGACCGACTGCACCACCCGGACGACAGCGAGGGCATCAACCTGTATTACCACATCCAGACCGCACTGGCCGAGCAGAAAGTGCTGGCCTTTGCCCAAAGCGCCGCCCCTGCCCTGCCCCGCGATATGTGGTACCCCAGCGTGGGCATTTTGGTCTGCCGCCGTGGGGCCTACGCCCTGGGGGCCAAAGCGGGCAATAACGCCGACAGCCACAACCACAACGATGTGGGCAGCGTGACACTGTACAAAAATGGTGCGCCGCTGCTGATCGACGTGGGGGTGGAGACCTACAGCAAAAAGACCTTCAGCCCCCAGCGATACGAGATCTGGACGATGCAATCCAGCTGGCACAACCTGCCGGAGTTTGAGCCGGAGAGTGCCCAACACCAGCAGCAACCCGGTTTAGAGTTTGCCGCCCGGGATGTGGCTGTGAGTGATGCACTGGATGCTATCACGATGGACATTGCCCCCGCCTACGGCGCTGTGCCGGGGCTGGGCTTCTACCGCCGCCGGGTACAGCTTAGTGCGAACGGCCTGACTCTGCAGGAGGAAACCGACTTTTCGCGCACCGTGGCGCTTACCATGATGAGCGTGGAAAAGCCCGCTGTGGAGGGCGGCACCGTGCAGTTTGGCACGCTGGCCGCGGCACATATAAAAGGCTTCGCCCGCATTGCCACCGAGGCCGTATCCATTACGGATTCCCGTCTGCGTCAAGCCTGGCCGGATACCTTGTACCGCACGCGGGTATATTTTCGTAGCACACTGACCGTGGAGGTGCGTTGATGGTACTGGCCTTGCAGGGCGGTATGGCCGTGGGCAAAACAACCGCTGCCCGCTATACAGCGGCCCATGCCTCCGATGTGACTGTATTTTTTGAGGACAACGCCCCCGCCCTTGCTGCTTTGCGGGGACGCGGGCTGGACAAGCACAAATTTGCGGACTACTGCGAAATCCAGCGGGCGTTCATCCAGCAAGAACTGGACCGTTATGCCCTCGCCGCCCACTGCCCCTGTGCACTGCTGGATCTAGGCCCGCAGGAAATCGAATTTTACACCCTGTACTATCCCCACACCCTTGGGCAGGACTGGCCCGTGGAACAGGCACTGGCGGCAGAGTTGGCCTCCCTGCGCCGTTGCCGCATCAACCGCACGCTGTTTTTGCATGCGTCCGTTCCTGTTCTACGGCAGCGCAAAGAAGCCGACGCCACCCGCGACCGCGGATTTTTTGACTACACCGTACAACACCTGCTGCCCGCGAAAGAACGGTGGTTTGCCGCACAACCCCTCGTGGATTTTTTGCAGACCGACCGTCTGACACAGGCCGAGACTGCCGCCGCCGTGCTGGCGTGGGTGCAGCAATGCCAAAAGGAGAATTTGTAAATGGAACTGTTGAAGCTGAAAATTCTGGACACCGATGGTCAAACCCTGATGACTGCCCCCGGCGCAGCGCAGGTAAGTCTTGTATACATGAATGCCTACAAGCCCGGCGACCGCGTGGCGCTGGAGATCGGCACACCGGGGCAGTATGTGGTCATCCAGTTTGAGGACACGATGGCCCCCGTGCTGGTGTATGTGGTCAAGCGGGAGATCAACTTCCACATCCCGTTCGACGAACAGGCCATCACCTACAGCCCCAAGAGTTTTGCCGGGACCTGCCACATCATCCGCGCCCGCTTTGCCACCAAAGAGGAGATCGCCGCGCGCCGCAACCTGGCCTTTAACCCTTACGATGAACATGGCGACACCGGTTTTTATCCGCATGCTTCGGCCAATGTGGAGACCCGCGGCGAGGCTGTGTTTGCTGCCCGCAACGCCATTGACGGTGTATACGAGAACGATGCCCACGGCACCTGGCCCTACCAGAGCTGGAGCATCAACCGCGACCCCAACGCCGCCCTGACGCTGGATTTTGGCCGCACTGTGCTGCTGGATGAACTGCGGCTGACCCTGCGGGCGGATTTCCCCCACGACAGCTGGTGGACCCAGGCCACCGTGGAGTTTGACGACGGCAGCCGCGAGGTACTGGACCTGCAAAAGACCGCCGCCTCGCAGACCTTTGCCATTGAGCCCCGCACTGTAAAGAGCCTGAAACTGTTTGAGCTGAAAAAGGCCGATGACCCCAGCCCCTTCCCGGCCCTGACCCAGATCGAAGCCTGGGGCACCGAAGCGTAATCCGCATACAAATAAAAGCGTCCTGCATGTCTGTTACGATATGCGGGACGCTTTTTTGCCTTGCCGGGGATACAGCAAGCCCCCGCTCGTTGCCGGGCGGGGGCTGCTGCAAACAGGATCCTGTTCAGATCCGTTGGGGATTACTTGTGCTTTTGCTCGCGCTTGCGCAGGATCAGCACGATCAGGCCATTTAGGCTGAGCAGGGCCACAGCGGCAAGCGGCACGATGGGGAAGCTGTCCGACGTCTGCGGGACGCGGGTAGTGCTGGCCGGTGCGGGCGTTGCCTGGCTGGGTTTGGCGGTGCCGGCTGCGCTGTTGGAAGTGGAATTGCTGTTGTTGCTATTGCTGCTATTGGGTTTGCTGGTGGGCGCGGGGGTTGCAGTGGGCTTGGTGGTCGGGGCCGGGGTGGGTTTCTCGGTCGGGGCGGGCTGTTCCTTGGCCTTCCAGCTTACGGCGAAGGGCGACAGACTATGGACGGTTACGACCAGCTTGCCATCCTTAAGGGCAGGCTTCAGCAGTTCGGTATTGCCGTCGTTCTTCAGGTGGGCGATAAGGAAGTTGTAGTTGTCTGCCTCCTCGGCCTTGATGTCGTTGGGCAGGTCGAAAGCGACCTCCAGGCCTTCCTGCGGGAAGTTCTCCTTGGTGACTTCCTCGCCGATGGTGCCGTCCTCGTTCTTGATCCTCAGCGTAACTTCGTAGAATTCGGTCTTACCATCCTCGGCGGGCTGTTCCTTGGCGATCTCCTCTTTCAGGGCGGACTTGACCTTCTCGGAAGTGGTGAAGCCCTTATCCTGCAGCTCCTGAGAGATATTGTCGGCGGTCAGTTCCTCCTTGATGACCTCGGTCTTAACAGGTGCAGCCGTGGGGGCGGGGGTTGCGGTGGGCTTGGCTGTCGGGGCCGGGGTGGCCGTGGGAGCTGTTGTAGGCGCAGGCGTCTCCGTAGGTTTAGCGGTGGGGGCAGGTGTCTCGGTCGGCTTCACGGTCGGGGCCGGGGTCTCCGTCGGTTTCACAGTCGGCTCGGGCGTTGCTGTGGGCTCGATCGTGGGAACCGGGGTCGCAGTAGGTTTAGCAGTAGGCTCCGGGGTGGCAGTAGGTGCCGTGGTGGGGGTCGGGGTCGCGGTAGGTTTAGCAGTAGGCTCCGGGGTGGCAGTAGGCGCCGTGGTCGGGGTCGGGGTGGGATCAGGTTTCGTAGTCGGATTCGGGGTCACGGTGGGTTCCGGCTTGGTCTTTTCGGTGCCAGCCACCATGATGAAGCTGACCTGCACGGCCGAGGTAGTGTTGGCGTTGGCGGCGATCTCCACCGTCAGGGTGCCGTTTTCATCGGCGCTCAGGCCGGTGAAGACCAGGGTATCGCCCTTACCGGTGCAGCTGGTGTTGTAGTTGTAGCCGGTCTGCACGGTCTCACCGTTGATCTTGATGTCGGCCAGGCGAACTTTGCCGTTTTCCACCCAGCCGGTGGGGTTGAACATGCCAACGTAGACAGTGTAGCTGCTGCCGGTCAGATTGTCAAAGCGGTAGGTGATGCTGTCCTTATTGGCAGCGTAACGCATGCTTTCGTAAATGTCGGCGTTGGTGTTGCGCAGGGTACCGGCGGTGCCGGTGTAGCCGAAGCCGTTCTCGGCATTATAGGCGCCATCGTTGACAGCCGAATTCTTAAGGGTCTCGGCGCTGGCGTTTACAATGGCAGTATAGTCGCTGCTGACAGGGGTCTTGGTGGGGTTGGCAAAGTAGAGCAGGTTCTTCGGGACCACGGTAGCGGTGGTGCTGATTGAAATGTTGTTGCACTCCGTCAGCGTACCAGTGATGGAAACCGTGCCAAAGTTCTTCAGGCTATCGGTATCCCACTCGACCTTGCTGGTCACGTCCTTGCCCTGGGTGGTCACATTGACGGTTTTGGGCAGGTTGCTGCCGTCGGACCAGACGACCTTGGGCAGTTCGGTATTAACAGTGGTAGGCAGCAGCTGATCCAGACGGTCCAGCGTCCAGTTCTTCTCGCCCAGGACGGAGAGGGTGCTGTCGGTGTTCATCTGGATCGGCAGCCAGATGGTGCGGCTGTCGGTCAGATTGCTGCCGTTCCAGCGGTCAGCCATGTAGATGAACTTGCCGTTCTCGGCATCCACAGGCAGCACGTAGGTGACCTGGGTATTGAACATCTTGCCGGTATCGTTCTTGGCGGGGTTGCCGATCTTTTCCCAGCCGGAAAGCACATTTTTACTGCGATAATAGATGTGGGCGGTGCTGTTCCAGCCATCGGTACCGCTGGTGATCAGGTAATAATAGCCACCGTACTTGAACATGGCCGGGGCTTCGCGGCTGTTGTCGGTGACAATGCGAGCGGCGAACTGGGTGTCATCGGCCTGGTCAGCCTCAGCAGCAAGGCCGGTGTAGTCCTTGTTCAGCAGCGAGACATAGAGCTTAGCGTTCATCTCGCTGGAGTAGATAACATAAGCGTCATCGGAACCATCGTTGTTCTTGTCTACGCCGGTATCCACAAAGACAGTCATGTCGCGGGCTTCACCCAGGCGGTTGGCGTTCAGCGCGGCGTCATAGTTCATGCGGGTGACGTTCTGCACCGTGAAGGGGCCGAACGGGCTGTCGCTTGTGGCGATGCCGACCATGGCGCGGCTGTAGCGGCTGGCGGGGCAGTTGCCAACGCAGCCGCCGGCCACCCAACCGCTCAGGTCTTTGCTGTTGTACAGCGGGCCATCGGCGTGCCATAAGAGCACGAACTGTTTGGTGCTCTCGTTGTAGATCATCTTGGGGCGCTCGGTAATGCAGTAGCTGCCGTACAGGGTTTCGAAAGCCAGCTGCAGGCGGGTGGTGGTCACGTTACGCACGGATTCATCGGTGCTGTCCGGGTAGAGCAGGCTGGTGGCTGTGATGGGTTCCTCATCGTAGGTCTTAGCGGTCCAGCTGATGTCGTTCAGATCCGTGGGTGCCTTTTCGTACTCGGTCACGTAGGCGCGCAGGAAGTTCTTGACGTTGCGGAACTCGCTCTCGGTCACACCCTCGGGTGCGGTGGACAGCTTACCCCAGGCTTTCAAGGTCTCCAGGTTCGTCTTGCTGCGCTGCATGACGTTGTATCCCTGGGTGGTGCCGGTCCCGTTGGCCCCCACGCTGGAGGTGATGGCCTTTTCGGTGCCTTTCTCAATGGGCAGGATGGTGCTCTGGGTGTAGAGGATGGTGCCGTGGTCGGTCCAGTTATACAGGTCGGTGGAGCTGTAGCAGCGCACACCGTCCACAGGGCGGGTGTTGTTAGTCTTATCCTCGCCGAACCAGAGGTAAACGGTCTTACCCTCGGTGATGGAGCCATCGCCGTCCAGATCGTAGTTGACGCAGCCGTCGCCGGTGCCCTCTTTCAGAGTCATGGCAGAGCCGCCGTGGGCCTGCATGGGCAGACCTGTGTCGGCCTTGATGACAGTGGCAGCGGTACCGGGGATGTCGGTATAGGTTTTTGGCAGGGTGCGCAGGGCTTTGTACTGGGCATCCAGCGCCTTGACGCAGCTGTTCAGTTCATCGGTCGCAGCCTTTTCATCAGCGGCCAGGGTGTCGGCTTTGGTGAGGGCCTCGTTCATTTCGGGCAAGGTGTCGGCCGTGCCTGCCTTGTTTCCGGTGTACTGCCAGTTTTCCAGTTTTTCGGTTGCGTAGGTGATGCCGTTTGCCTTGTCGGCTGCCAGGGCTGCGCGGATCTCCTTGATCTTGGCGGCCAGCGCTGCGCGGGCTGCATCGGAGGGGTTCTTGGCATCATAGCGGGCAGTGGTCTCCTTGACGGCGGCGCTCTCGCTCAGGGCATTGCGCTTGACCATGATGTTATCGTACTGGCCGGTCAGCAGGTAATTGGTGCCGACGTTGCGGGCCACGGTAGCGGCAATGTCTTTGGATTCGCTGAGTTTGAAGCCGATGTCGGCGATCTCGCCAGCCTTTTTACCATTGAGGTAAACGGTCAGCGAACCATTGCCGCCGTTGGGCTCATTGTAGACGAAGGCTACAGAGTTCCACGTACCAACGGCCACATTGCCAAGGCTGATCTCGTTCTTGCTGATGCCGGCGTTAGAGCCATCAACGCCGTAGCCCACCTTGCCGTCATAGGTCAGCAGGTGCAGGCGGTTGCTTCCGGTGCTGATAGTGAAAGCGGAGCGCATAGCGGTCTTGCTCGCATCACTGCCGGGTTTCTCGATCATCACATCGGCCAGCAGGGTGAACTGGGTACGGCCGAACAGATTCTGACCATCGGTGATGGCGGCGTGGTATTCGTTCTTATTGTTCCACTGGGTGGATACCTTCAGAATGGTGCCCCAGGTCTCATCGGTCAGGGTTGCGGCGTTGGCCGCCAGGGTCAGGCCGCCGTTATCCTCCAGCACCTGGTCAAAGAACTTGGAGCCGCTCTCTGCGGTCTTGCCCTTGACAGCCAGCCAGCTGATAACAGGGGCCTGGGTGCCGGTGGCGGTAACGGTGTAGTAGACGACCTGCTCCTTATCCAGGGTGAAGTCTGCCTTATTGATGATATCGCCGCTGCTGCCGGAGAGGTTCAAGTCAGCGGTATCGCTCAAGGCGGTTCCCTCCGTATCGGTGACAACAGCGGTCATCGGGCGGGTCATACTCCACCACTCACGGTGGGCACTGGTCAGGGTGTAGGTACCGGCGGGCAGGGTCAGGGCGTAGGTCAGGGTCTCGCCCGCCTTGTTGTCGTGGCCGTAGATGCCGGTAGCGGTCTTATCGGCAGTGCTGCTGTAGCCCTTGGTACCTGCATCGGTATCCACCAAGCCCCAGGTAGTGGCGTCGGTCTTAAACTGGTCGAACGCATCGTTCATCAGCAGGCCGCCCAGTGCCTTTTTGTAGAGTTTGTAGGTCTCGGTGGTGCCGCCGGCCACATCGGTGATCTTGCCGGAAACAGAATCAATGAAGTAAAGAGTATCGCCGGGGATGACTTCGTTGATGTTGACGCTGACAGTGAGCTGCTCACCCAGAGAGTTGACAGCGTCCTTTACATTGCCGTTGATGGAGCCGGAGCTGTAGGCGTTGGCTGCCAGGGCATCCTCGTCCACATTCCATTCGACAGCCATGATATCGGTGGTACCGTCAGCCAGCTTGACCTTGACTTCATCAGGCAGGCCGGACACACCGCTGCCGGTCACGTAGTAGTCCATGGCAGGCAGTTCGGTCAGCACTTCGGTCACAGAACCGCTGACGGATTCCAGGCGGGCACCGATGGTGTTCAGTGCGTCGACCTTGAGGGTGCCGGATTTGAGCACGACCTTGATGGTGTGGTTCCCGGCCGCCAGGTCAGACAGGATGTAGGTTTCGCCGCGGGTGGGGGCTGCCTTGGTGGCTGCGTTTTCAACTTTCAGCTGGCTGTCCACGTAGACATCGATGACAGCAGAGCCATCGTTACCGCCCATGATGGCAAAACCATTGCCGTTGGCGGTAAAGGTAAAGCTTGCATCGGCGGTGCTGGAGGAAGAAATGGTGCGGTACCAGTTATCGGCACTGCCGCCGCCGGGATTGTTGATGGTCCAGTTGCCCTCGTACTTGACACCGTCGTCCTGGCCGTCGATCATGGCGGTGGCATAGGGGATGCCGCCCTTGACGGTCTTGACTTCCAGGTTGTCGGCGTAGACCTGCTTCCAGTTGGAGCTGATTTTGACACGGCCGGAGAGCATCGGGTTGGCATCATTGTACTTGGCAACACGCACATCATTGATGTAAGCATAGACGGTGCTGCCCAGACCAGTCAGCTTCAGGTTGTACTTGCCCTCGGCGTTCTTAGCCACAGTGCCGTTGGCCACCTGGGTGCCGATGCGGAACAACTTCCAGCTGCCGGCACCGTTGATCTCCAGCGTGTAGCCGCTGTTGTTCCAGTTCATGCCGGTCTGGGCACGGATAGTCAGGCGTTCGTAACGGCCCGCCTCGGCGTTGGGCAGGGTGACATCGATGGAAGCGCTGTAATCCATCCAGCGCCAGTCACCCACGATGGTGGCAGGGTCGCCGCTGTTCCACTGGTTGACGCCGGACTCATTTTCCTGCTTGAGCCGGCCGCCCTCGACGATCCAGGCGCCATGGGTATCCAGCATGTAGCGGGGCTCGTTGCCGCGGGAAACGATGTAATCCTGCTGGGTCTCCTCGTTAGTGGTAACGTTATATCCGGCCACCTTGCCTTCCTCGACATACTCGAAGTTATCGGCATAGAGGTACTCGTCGGTTGTATCGGCGTTTTTGCCGGTGGAATCGGTATCCAGCACACTGCGGGTCCCGGTCTGGATGTAATCGCCGTCATCCTTCTCGGTGGGGAAGCGGGCGGGCGTGGTATTCAGCGTGGTAGCGGTCACAACGCTGTAGGCAGGCACGGTGATGGTGGCGATGCCGTTTTTGATGGCGGCATCCTCGCCTTTTTGCAGGTAGATGTCGGTCACGGTGGTCCAGACGTGCAGGGCCCTCGCGGAGATGTCCATATCGTCTGCGACCTTAATAGCGAAGGTCTTTTCATTCCGGGTGTTGTTGATGAACACCGTGGAGAAGTTCTTTTTATCCGGGGCAGCCAGGGTCATGTAGCTGGCGCTGCCATCGATACCGGCGGTAGCGTGTTCGTTATCGCTGGCGCCAAAGGACGCAAAGGTAGCATTGGGCAGCACGCGCCAGATGCCGTTGGTGTTGGTATCGTTCTCCCAGCCGGTCTTGGCAAACTGGGTGATGTGAGCCAGCATGTAGAGGACGGGGTCATAGTGGATGTAGCCGCTCCAGGGGTCGCGGGCAGAGAGCAGTTCCTTGTGGCCGTACTGGATTCCCTCGTAGAAAGAACCGATGGCAGGCTGGAACATGTACATGGTGCGGCGGGAACCCACAAAGGCGTTGGGGATGCTGTCCAGCAGGGCCAGGGGACTCTGGTAGCCACCGATGGTGTTTGCGCCGTACTCGGTGGTCTTATTCTCCTGCAGTTCGGAGTAACCGAAGGTGGCGCAGCCCTCGCTGTACCAGACTTCCTTGTCGTTCACATCGGCCATCATGATGTAGTCATCGGTGGCGTTGGTGCGGTAATGGAAGCCGATGGCATCCACTGCATCATACACACCAGAATCGCGAAGCATCAAGGGAACAATGTTCAAGGTCTTGTTCTCGTCCGAAGCAACGATCTTGATGTTGTGATAAGCGGCAATGGCTTCCCCAGTGAAGTAATCGGGGAATTCGCCCTCGTTCTTCAGCGCGTTGGCAAAGTACTTGATGATCTCGCCATCGGGATTTTGGGTCTCGTTCTTATCGGGGTCGATATAGTCGATGACATAGCCGTACTTTTCGTAGGCATCAAAGATGGTCTCTTTGTACCACTTATAAATAGCGGCGTACTTTTCATCGCCGTCGGCTTTGGCCTTGACCCAGTTGGGATACTCCCACCGCAGGATGGAGACCTTGACGTTGGGGTTGATCTTTTTGGCATCGGCCGCCATGACAAAGCCGGGGGAACGGGAAGCGTCGGCTTCCTCGTTCTCGTAACGCATGGTGCAGGCCTCGGCGCCGGTGGAGTTGTTGCCGTCGTTGCCCATCTCCATCTTGATGTTGGAGAACAGCGGGTAACCGTCCTCGCTGCCAAAGAGATACTGCATCATGGCCCAGTAGGCCTGCGGGTTTTCGGCCTTGTAGTCCAGCAGCAGGTTGCTGGTGGCGTTACCGTTGAGCATACCCAGGCCCTTGTAGGTCCAGCCGTTGACGTTCTCGGCGGCAGCCTCGACCTCAGAGCCATTTAGGGTAACGATACCATCCACATCAACGATACCGTCAAAGGCATCCTTGCGGGAGGCGGTCTCGGTCTTGGCGGCGTCGGCGTCAGCCTTGCCGGTCACGACGATGTTATCGTACAGGCCGGTACGCATAAAGCCGGTGCCAAAGGTAGCGCCAAACGCACCGATGATGCCGGTCTTTTCGCTGAGCTTGAAGCCCACGCCGGTAGCGGGCAGGACCTCCTCGCCGTTCAGGTAGACGGCAACGTTGCCCTCGGTGTCGTTCTCGTTATACACAAGGGCGAGGGCGTTCCACTCCCCTGCTTCCAGGCTTTGGGAGAGTTTGTATTCTTGGTTGTTGTTGACTTTCAGCACAGCGGTGCCATCGGTCTTGCGGGGGATGATGCGGAAATGGGCATCCGCTGCCGGGCCAACCAGAATGGCCGACGTATTGTCGTGGGCATCGTTGAACTTGATGTCTGCATACAGGGTGAAGCTGCTGCGCTTAAAGAAGCTGTCGGCCTCCTTAATGGCTGCGCCGCCGTCCATGGCGGAGTTGCCGCCGCTGATCCAGCCTGAGGTAACACTGACCTGCTTGCCGCCGGTGATGGTATCCGTCAGGGAGGCGCCGTTGCGGACGGTGACGAGTTCGTCATCCTCCAGCGCTTTGCCGAAGTTTTCGTTCTCATCAGGGGTGTCCGGGGTCTCCACATCACCGGTGCGCTCCACGGCCAGCCAGCTGACAGCGGGGGCATGCTGACCCGTGGCGGTGGCAGTCCAGGTCACGACCTGTTCGGTGGTGATAGTGAACTCGCCGGTCTTGGTGGTGACCTTGCCATTGTCCTGCTTGGGCACAGAAGCATAGACGCTCGCGCCGTCGCTTGTGGTCAGGCTCAGGTCCATGGCGCGGTTCTGGCCTTTCCACCACTCGCGGTGGGCGGTGGTAATGCTGTACTTACCGGCAGGCAGGGTGAACTTGTAGGAGATGGTCTCGCCTTTTTCATTCTTTTGGCCGTATACGCCGGTGTAGGTCTTGTCGCTGGTAGTGCCATTATAGCCCTTGGTCTGGGCGTCGGTATCCACCAGGCCCCAGGTCGCATCGCCCTGGTAGAACTGGTCGGACTTGCCATTGAGCAGCCGGTCGCCCAGCAGAGCCTTGGCGGCGGCGTAGGCTTCGGTAGACTGCACGCTGTCCATGGCACCGTTGCTGCCGCTGGCAGCGACGCTGTCAATAAAGTAGACAGTATCCGCCGGGATGACCTCGACGGTGTAGGTGACACCACCCTTTTGGACCTTCACGGTCTCAAAGGCTGTCTTGAAGGTATCGGCGGTAACGCCGTCCACGTCTGCCAGCACGGCGGGCACTTCGCCCACCTTGGTGGCGATATGGGTAGTGGTCACCGTGGCGTCGGCGTCGCCACTCTCCTGGATGGTGGTGGCCGGTGCGGGAGTCTCGTCTGCAGCGGGTGCCTCGGTGGGGGCCGGAGTCTCGGTTTCAGCAGGCGTTTCCGTAGGTGCCGGGGTTTCCTCCACGTCAGGCGCTTCGTCGGGAGTTTTCCCGGCCGGGGTCTCGGTTTCAGATGCGGCCGGGGCTTCAGTGGGAGCAGGGGTCTGCCCGGCGTTCGTGTCCTCGGCCGGGGCGTCTGCATCAGCAGGGGTATCCTCCTGCTGGACGATGGCCGTTATCGGCTCATCGTTGGCAAACGCTTGGGCAGGGACCATGCTTGCCAGCATGCCGACACACAGGGCGGCCGCCAGAACGCGTTGACCCTTGCGTTTTGCTTTTCTCATGGTTTTTCATCCTCTCTTTAGATTTCAGCGGGTAATGGGTACATTTGCAGTGGTTTACCTAAATGATAACGTACCCCCGCCGCGCCGACCATGTCATTTTTCCTGTACAATCTGCACTTTTTCAAGTTGTGTTTGACAGATTTTCCCCGCCCAAAGAACCGGAATTTTTGCATGCTGTTCTTGAAAAAATCCATGGAAAGCAAAGCTGCGATCTGTGATAATGTTATTTAAGTATATCCATCAACCGCAAAAGGCCGCCCTCCCCTGCTTGTGGGGAGAGCGGCCTTGCCGTTTTGGGTTATAAGGTCTCGCCGTTGGTGGCAATGACCTGCTTGTACCAGTTGAAGGACTTTTTCTTATAGCGGTTGCCGGTGCCGTCATCGTTGCGGTAGCTGTCCTCCACAGTGTGGTCGGGCTTTTCTATGCGGTTGTGCGGCAACGCACAGCGCCCCTGTACGGTCGGCACAGGGGCGCTGGTTTTATGCAGCTGTTATTCGGTTACAGTGGCATGGTCCGCGGTGGTTTCTGCAGTAGGTGCAGAGGCCTGCGGGGTTTGTAAATTTTCTAACCCGGTCACGTTGATGTTGCGGTCGGTCTTGGCCTGGATGCTGTTGGCGCGGACGATCTCTTTCATGTCAATGCCGGTGGCTTCCTTCATGGCCTCCATGGTCTGGGCCATCAGCACGGGCACGTTGCCGGACACGCCCGACACACCGGAGGCATCGCCGCCGATGATGGACACCTTGTCGATGCTGGCAAGGGGCTGGGCCACGCTCTTGGCGATTTCGGGCAGCACCTTGATCATCATCTCGGCCACGGCGGCATCGTTGTACTGCTTGTAGGCTTCGGCTTTCTGCTTCATCGCTTCGGCTTCGGCCAGGCCTTTCCGGCGGATGGCCTCGGCTTCGGCTTTACCGACCAGTTCGATGCCTTCGGCCTCCTGCTGCTTGGCAAACTTGGCGGCCTCGGCAGCGCGCTCGGCCTCGTATTTCTGGGCTTCGGCTTCTTTCTGGCGGCGGTACAGCTCGGCGTCGGCCTGCTTGCGCACCTCGGCATCCAGCTTGCGCTGCTGCACTTCGGCCTCCTGGGCGGCCAGGTCGACCATCTTCTTCTGGCGGGCGATCTCGGCGTCGGCTTCGGATTCCTTGACCTCCTTGGCACGCAGGTTGGTCTGGATCATACCGGCGGCCTGGGCGTCAGCGGCGGCCTTGTCGGCCTCGGCTTTCAGCTTGGACTTGGCCAGTTCCAGCTCGTTGTTGCGCTGGGCGATGGCCGTCTGGGCTTCGATCTCCTTCTCGTTGGCGGCCATGGCGGCGGCAGCCTTCGCGCAGGAGACATCGCGCTCGGCTTCGGCCTTGGCAATGGAGGCACGCTTTTTCACAAGTTCCTCCTGCTCCACGCCGATGGCCTCGATGACGCCGTGGTTGTGGCCCTGGGCATCGATGGCGTCCTTGACATCCTGCACGTTGAAGGTGACAACCTCCAGGCCCATCTTGGCCAGGTCCGGGCGGGCGTTTTCCACCACGCTGACGGCCATCTGCTTGCGGTTGGTCAAAATCTGGTCGACCGTCATCTCGCTGACGATCTCACGCAGGTTGCCTTGCAGCACATCGTTGATCTTCTCGTTGATGTGGGCTTCGTCCATGCCCAAAAAGTTGGAGATGGCGGCCTGCTGGCGGCTGTTGATGTACTTTTTGATGTCATCGTACCCGGCGTTACGGACTTCCTCGTCCGAGACGGTGGAGTTCTCGCTGTAGACCTGCACGGTGACGACGCTGTCCAGCCAGAGGGAGACGCCCTCTTTGGTTTTTACGCCAGTTTCCGGCGTTTTTACGTCGATTTTCAGCAGGCGCATGTTCAGCCGGTCGGCACGCTGTACAACGGGCAGTACAAACACGCCGCGGCCGCACACCACCTTGGGGCGGGACAGGCCAAAGCCCGTTACCACGATAGCCTGGGTAGGCGGGGCTTTTTTGTAGCAGAGAAGCGAGAACACGACCAGTGCCACCACAATGGCGGCGATAAGAATAGCAATCATCATTGATACATTCCTCCTTCGCTGATGATGGCTTTATTATACCGGCCGCGGGGGGAGGAATACAGGATGATTTTAGCAGAATAAGGCGGTCTATTTCTCTTTTGGGGGCGAAATAAGGGATGTGGGAAGTGGTCGTCAAGCTTCCTATATTATAATAACTTGACTACTTGAATAGTGGTTTTCACCTGGCCGGGAGAAAGCAAACAACATATATACGTTATTTATTATACTATATTTCTTAATATACCTTTTGTTATGTTTTATAACTAAATGTATATTAACGCACATATTTACGTATATACGCTATTTTTTTGTGCCGGTCAGAAAGTACAAACCAGTATTCAAGTAATCAAGTATATATAAGGAACCTGACAAGTAGTTGCCAACAAAAAAGGCTCCCCATGTGAGACAGACTTCCCCGATACGGGGGAGGCGGCACGAAGTGCCAGAAAGGGAGCGCTGTCAGCGAAGCTGACTGAGGGAGAGAGAAACAAATCAGCTGCTGCTAAATTCCAGGCTCTCTCCCCCACCGCCTGCGGCGGAGCCCCTTCCCAAAGGGGACCTTTTGCCTTATTTATGCAGCTGCTGTATCAAAAGCCCAGGGGCTTTTACAGGCTCCCAGGCACACAGCAAACGATGTTGTACAGTTACACTTTAAACATCGACAAAGCACAAGCAAGACGAATGTGCCCGGCCATACGGATATGCCTGGGAGCAAAACATTCGACAACACATGCGGACGGCGGCGATGGCATGGATGGTATACATGGCACATTTCTCCTTTCGTCTTTGTTCGTGCTTCCTGTTCGGATTCATTGGCTGTATCATACACTTATTTACCCACTATGTAAATATGTTAGTAGGTAAATAATGCAAAAACATTTGCAGAAACTTACAAAAATACGGCAGCACGCTTGTTTATTGTGCTGCCGTTGGATGGTTTTATTCGTGTAAAATGGCCTTCAGGTCGGTTTTGGGGTCGCTGGTGGGGGTCAGGTGGTAGTTTTCCACCAGAAATTGTAATACATTTGGTGAGACAAACGCCGGGATGGTGGGGCCTAAATAGATGTGCTGCAGACCCAGATAGAGCAGCGTCAACAGGATGCAGACGGCTTTCTGCTCGTACCAGGAGAGCACCAGCGTCAGCGGCAGGTCGTTGACCCCGCAGCCAAAGGCCTCGGCCAGGGCCATGGCAATGCGGATCGCGCTGTAGGCATCGTTGCACTGGCCGCAATCCAAGATGCGCGGGATGCCCCCGATGCTGCCCAGGTCCATATCGTTCAGCCGGTATTTACCGCAGGCCAAGGTCAAAATCAGCGTATCTGCGGGGGTCATGCGGGCAAAGTCAGTGTAATAACTGCGGCTGGGAGCCGCGCCGTCGCACCCGCCGATGAGGAAGATGTGGCGAATTTTGCCGCTTTTCACCAGCTGCACGATCTCCCCCGCATGGGCCAGCACGGCGTTGCGGGCAAAGCCGGTGGTGACGGTGTGGCCGCCGTTCATGCCGGTCATGGGATGGTCATCCGGGTAGCCGCCGCACTCCAGCGCCTTTTCAATGACCGGCGTAAAATCCTTGTCCGCGCCGATGTGGGGGATCTCCGGGTAGGAGACCACCGAGGTGGTGAACACCCGGTCGCAGTAGCTTTGCCGCACCGGCATCAGGCAGTTGGTGGTAAACAGAATGGGCGCCGGGATATTGTGGAACTCGGTCTGCTGGTTCTGCCATCCGGTGCCAAAGTTGCCCTTTAAGTGGGGGTACTTTTTCAGCTCCGGGTAACCGTGGGCAGGCAGCATCTCGCTGTGGGTGTAGATGTTGATGCCCTTGCCCTCGGTCTGCTCCAGCAGCAGCTTTAAATCGTGCAGGTCGTGGCCGCTTACCACGATGAACGGTCCTTTTTCAATCGTCAGCGGCACGGTGACGGGCACCGGGTCGCCGTAGGCTTCGGTGTTGGCGGCGTCCAACAGGGCCATGCAGGCCAGGTTGACCTCGCCGGTTTTCAGCACCAGTTTTAGCAGGTCATCCGGTGATTTTTCCTCGCCCAGGGCGGCCAGTGCCTCGTAGAAATAGCGGTTCACGGCGGGGTCGGTCTTGCCCAGGGCGCGGGCGTGGTAGGCATAGGCTGCCATGCCCTTGAGGCCGAACAAGATCAGCGATTTCAGCGACCGCACGTCCTCCCCTGCCCGCCAAAGCTCGGCCATATCATAATCCGCAAAGTGGGTGGTGCTGACGGCGGCTTTCTCTTTCTCTATATCGTTTTTGATTTGCAGGATCGTCTCGTTATTGAAGTTCACGTTGGTGATGGTGGTAAACAGCCCTTTCAGCATCAGCTCGTCGGTGCGGTCGGTGGCTGTCCCCGCCTGCACCGCCTGCGCAAGGCCGATCAGCGCGCCGATGACTTCATCCTGATAGTTGGCGGTATCAGCCTTTTTGCCGCACACCCCGGCCTTACCATCGCACCCGGTATTGTGCGCCGTCTGCTGGCACTGGAAACAAAACATCTCTTGCATGTGGTTGCCCCCCTTACAGAATATCACTATAAGGGTGGACAGGCTGCGGGGATTTTATACAGACACAAAAACAGCGCCACCCCGCCGGTAACAAGGCGGGGTGGCGCCGCTTTGGAATCATGCTTATATGAATGTCAGGGAATGGCGGTTACCGTTCGGCACCGTTGGTGACAATGACGTTTTTGTACCAGTTGAAGGACTTTTTGCGGATGCGGGGGTGTTCTGTTTATTGTTTGTTTACTGTTTAAGCGAATGACGTTTTTTACGCCTGCGGAGAATTAGGACCACCACCAGCAGGATGATGACAGCGGCCCCGATATACAGCGTGTAGGCACGCCGGAACGACCGCGCCGTGTAGTGGATGACCGCCTGGACGGGCTGGGTGGGGGCATCGTCCTCGCCGTTATAGGCCACCCGCTTGGCCTGTACGATCAGGCGGTGGGTGTTGATGCCGTAGGGCGTGCAGGTCATCAGGGAGAGCCAATCCTGCCCGTGCAGGATGCGCAGGGCTTTGTTCAGGGTCTCGAAATCATCCTTGGGGACCATGGGCAGGATGTTCTCGACCCGGTAGGCGTGGACCTCGCCCAGGATGTGCAGGTAGATCATGTCCCCTTCTTCCAGCTGGTCGATATCGCTGAACAGCCGCGCCGAGGGCAGACCACGGTGGGCTGCCAGCACGCAGTGGGTGTTTTCACCGCCCACCGGCAGGGCCGTACCGGGCAGGTGCCCGGCACCCACCTGCAGTACGCTGTCGTCGGTGCCGTGATAGATGGGGATGGTCTGGTTGATCTTGGGGATGGAGATCATCCCCATGACGCCGTCGCCATTCAGATTCAACAGGGCATTGTATTCGTCGTCCGCCTGAACGCCCTCGCCGGCGAACAGGTCCCCGGCGAAGGTATTCTCTGTAATGGCGGCGTTGTGGGCCAGGGCGGCCTGCATCTCGGCTTCGTAGGTTTCGGGCGAAGCCTCGCTGACAGCCTCCTGATAGTCGCTTAACGTGCGGTCCTGCCGCAGATTGTTGAGCTGGTCGGCCACAGTGTCGTGGGCAAACAGGTACAGCCCCACGAGGAAAACAAGACCGAACAGAACTTCTAGGACGCGGTATTTCATTCGCGGTTCTGGCGGCGCTTGATGTACAGGATCGCGGCCACAGCGGCAGCCATCAGGGCCAGACCCAGGCCAGCCAGCAGGTTAGCGCCCTCGCCGCCGGTAAACGGCAGGGTCAGGCCATGCTGGTTGACGATTTTGTAGTGGCTGTTATCGGTTTCGGTGGAGGTCACAACGTTCTCTTCACTGCTGACAGTATACTTCCACTCGCACTCGGTTTTGCCGTTTTTCAGATTCGGTGCAGTCCATTCGATCTTCACGGTGATGGGCTTGTCCAGCTTTTTGTAGCCGGTGGGGGCCAGGACCTCGGTGATGGTGTAAGTGCCCTCTTTTAGGCCATTAAAGCGCAGGGTGCCAACGGTCTTATCGCCGTCTTTCTCATCTTTGTCGCTGGTCATGCCAACAACCTGGGGGCCGTCTTTCTCAATCGTGCCGTACTCAGCAACATACTTTTTGCCACCGTAGTTATCCTGCGTTGCAGTCGTGTAGCTGTTGTTGACATTGTAGTACTCACCATCAGCATCTTCCTTGAAAGAATAGCCGATGACATTCAGCTTTGCAATAGTGACATCCTCACCCTCAATCATAAACTGTGCGCCGGGCAGCAGCTTATCGGCCGGGCTGACCTTGCTGATTTCAAAGCCAGCCACATAGGTGTAGACATGCTCAGCCGGGGTCGTGGACGTGGGAATATTATTGCCCTGGCTCTGGTTGGGGTTGTTGGAGTATTCCAGATAAGCGGTATTGGTGTTGGGGTTGGTGCCAATAACAGCCTTGTTATTGACGGTAGCAGAATAGGTCACAAGGACATTCATATCCTGCTTACTATTTTCGACCAGATTGTTGACCGTGATACAGATGTACAGCTTGCCATTTTCGGGAACTTCCGGCATGGTCTCCGAATATTCACCATTGGCTACCGTTGAATACTTAACCTTTACGTTTTCCGCAGCATAGACCTCGTTCTTGTCGAGGTCGGCATTTTTACCGATTTTAACTACGACATCCTTATTGAAGGTCAGACCTTCATCGAGTTCATCGTGGATAATATAGGTGTAGGGGCTTTCATAACCGTCCATCTTAGAGGTCACAGTTTCCAGACGATAGTTGACCTTTTCGCCCATAGCGGCATTGTTGGCTTTCACCTTATCGTTGCCTTTAACAATGAACTTTTTCAGGCTCATGCTCTGGCTCTTGACAGAGATTTCGGTCGAATCGACCAGCTTGACGAGGTACTTGGTGTAGGATTCGTTTCCTTTACCAGCCAGCGAGTTATCTTTGTCTTTGACCAGGTAGTAACCGGGGGCCAATTTGTCAAAGGCCATCTTGCCATCGGCCGTAGCAGTTGCCGTTGCAAAAACACCCGTCAGGTGGCCGCCGACGATTTCGTTGAAAATGTCTGCGGTCTCGGCATTGTTGTGGTTGTTCAGGGCAACGGCCACCTTGGTGGCATCGTTTACGCCAGCCACCAGGGTTTCGCCGTCATCGTACAGGGTAGGGGTAGCTTCTTTCAAGGCTTTAATCATAACATCATAGCCTGTTTCGCCTTCATGAACAACGCCAGTGCCCCAGTTAATGTCCGACAGATAGCTTTCATTTACGGGATTGCCCTGTGCATTCTTACCAGTACCTACGCTGAAAGTACCTTCAAAGATCTGGTAGGCTTCATAGGTATGCCCAGCTTCGGGATTATCAATGGTCAGGGTGTACGTTTCCTGGTTGACCAGGTCATCGGCCATGGCCGGCAGTGCGCACATAAAGGTGAACAGTACCGCCAGGGCCGCGGTCAGGAGCCGCTTTGCTATTTTCATTTCTTTTGTCCTCCGTTTTCTTTATGTTTTTTGACCAGAACCAGAATTAAACCTGCGCCTGCCGCCAGCATCAGCACCAGCCAAAGGAGAGGCTGGCTGCTGTCGCCGGTTTTAGGCAGATGCCACGGCCCGATGCCGGGGGTGGCGGGGGTATCCTCCTCGTCCGGCTCCAGGGTCGGGCGCGGTGTCGGGGTGGGATCCGGGCTGGGGTAGTTGTGGCGATCCAGTTTGGGGTAGGATGTCACTTCGTACTCCCAGACATCCGGCTGGGTCTGGGGCATGCTCAGATCCAGCGAGGCATTGTAGGGCACACTGACCAGATAGTCCTTGGCGCTGTAACGGTAGGCCGCACCGTTGAGGGCGGGCAGCCGTACCAGATACATGCCGCACACAAGGTTGCCGGCCGTGCCGGTATAGCGGGCGGTGGTGTCGGTGCAGGTCTCGTAATTTATCTGCACCGTTGTGGCAGGTTCCAGGCGGTTTTGCTGGATCAGCTTGACCGCCTGTGCGGCTTTTTCGTCCCACACGCCCTGCCAGACAGAACCGGGGATGTGCCCGTTGTCCGGGGTAGGCTGCGGGGTCGGTTCCGCCGGGGTTTCCGTGGCCGCCGGGGTCGGCGTGGGGTTGGCTTCGGCTTCCTGCTGCTGTTTTTCGTAAGCTGCCAGGGCTTCGGCCACCACGTTTTCCAGGTCCAGCTCGGCAAAGTCCGGCTCGGTGATCAGGGAGCCGTCCGCCGTATAGCTGCCTACGCGGTACAGTTCCGCATCGAACTGCCGCACCCCGCCGCGGGACAGGTCCGCCACGATGCTTTTCTGCACATCGGCGGCGTCATCCTCGGCAAAGGCGATCGTCAGCGAGGTTTTCCGCGTGGTATCCACTTCCGCCGCCTGCACGGGGGCAGCCAGCCCTGTTGCTAGGGCCAGCACCGCCGCCGTTTGCAGCAGAAGCATCCATTTTCGTCTTTTCATCGAATTTTGCTCTCCTTGCTGTTTGTGTGTAGGATCAGCTGTGGTTCTTCTTTTTGCGGTGGATGGCGGTCACTGCAAAGGCAGCGGCGGCCAATGCCATAACGGCCACGCCCTGCAGCAGACTGCGGTTCATGCCGCTGCCGCCGGTAAAGGGCAGGCTGAAGAGATAAGAATCAGTAATTTCCATGCTGATCTGGGTCCTGATGGGCAAATTCGATTGCTCTTGTTCGGTCTTGGGCATCTTCTCCAGGCAGCTGCCTGCGGTCATAACGGCGCTGGCGGTGCTTGTGACACGGCCGTCACCCGCGGTCACATCAACGCTGTAATCGCCCGTTTCTTGCTTTGGGGTCATAACGGCTGTGTACAGCAGGTTCCCCTTGTCATCTTCCAGCGTGATGATGGGCAGGGTGTTGCCGGTCTTATCGCGGTCGGTGATGGTAAGTTTGTACTTTACCGGGTCCTTTGCGTAGCCAAGGGGTGCCTTGGTCTCCGCCAGGGTGTAGGTGCCCGCCGTAAGGTCGGTCAGGCGGTAGCGGATCTCCTCGGTTTCTTCATTCTCACCCGTGCGCTGGATGGTCTGCTGCGACTTGATTTCCACCTTGCCGCCCAGCAGTTTTTCCAGCGGGCTGGCGGGCTGCAGGGTTGCAGTAAACTCGGCCTGTTCCAGGTCCTTGTTTTCCACATCGCTGCGCTTATGGATCAGAATCTCGTAGATGCGGGCGGTGTTTACAGCCACCAGGCGGGTTGCGATCACGGAATTATCGCTTTCGGCACCGCTGCTGACCTTTTCGGTAACCTGCTGCTGCACGAAGCTGACATTGCCGATCCAGGTGTCACCATCGGCCCGGACGGTATCCTGTTTGAGGGTGTAGGTGATGGGGCCTTTGGCGTTCTCCGCCTGCAGGGGCAGGCCCTGCATGGTCTGCCAGCGCACGGTGCGCTCGGCGGAATCGCCGGTAACATCCACTTTGTCACCCACAAAAGTGCCAAACAGTGCAAGGTTTTCGGCGTTCTCGTCTGCCTTGGCCGGTTTGCTGACCGCGGTATTGCTCAGGGTATACACAGCTTCTTCCAGTTTCTCCTTGCCCTGGGTGGCGGCCAGCGTAAAGTCGACCTTAGCCTTGGCGGCTTTCTTTGCATCGGGAATGTTCTGCCAGACCTTGGCCAGGCGCAGCTCTGTATAATAGAAGCCTGCGTTGATGTTGGTCTTGTCGTCGCGGCCGGTCAGCACAGCATCGCCCAGGGTGATTTCCTCACTCATGGCGGCTTGAAGGGTGTTGGCATCTTCGGTGCCGTACTGCGGGTCCGTCTTGTTGGAGGTATCGCCCATGGCATCGCGCTTTGTCACGCTTAACTTGCCAAAGGGCAGGACCGGTTTGCTGCCATCCTCCATCATGTAGCCGTCTTTGCTGTCCGTGAACAGGACGCGGTATTCGCCCTGCTTCAGGTTCTCAAATGTGTAGCGGCCATCACTTGTGGTGGTAACGGGCTGTACCTCGTTGCCCAGCGTATCCGTAACGGCATAGTAGCTGTTATCGTTGCCATCGGTGTAAACGGGTTCTTCGTCTTTCGTATTCGGCTCCGTCTGCACCAGTGTTACGGTAATGCCTGCCAGTGTCTTGTCCGAGCCAACGTTCTTTTTGCCGGTGTCGTCCAGTTTGGTGGTGTAAATACCGTCATAGTTTTGGTCCATCCAAACCAAACCGCTGATGGAACGGCTGCGCACCTTGATGGATGCCGTGGGGCTGGTGAGCAGTGCGTTGTTCTTGCCGCCGGCACGGGCAAAGTAGATGTTATTGTAGGTATCATTGCTTTGCTGTACCGTTTTGTCGTCGCTGTCCGTCAGCAGGGCATTTACGCCATCCTTGGGCTGGGTCACGGCCAGTTCCACACGGACTTTAACAGTCGCGTTTGGCAGCCCTCGCAGTTGGAGATACAGGCTGCCCAGCTCGCTCGTACCCGTTGCCTTATGGATGGGCATGGTATCCGGGGTAAAGGTGACGCTGTTGCCTTGGGTGGTTTTGGTAGTAAGCGACGTTCCGCTTTCGGCATTCTTCATCGTAGCCACACGGTCCAGCACGCCTTTGTTAGTGTAGGCAACGGAATCCGTACCGGCGTACTTCACCGTAATGTCATCCGTACCCAAGTTAATGGCAGAGCCATCTGCATTCTGGACGGTAACGGTAACGGATTTCAAGCCATACGCACCGTGGAAGGTCTTCGCTTTCTCCGTGTTGTACGGCAGCAGATCGCACAGTTCCAGATCACTGTTCGCGCCGCCTTCGTTTATATAGGTCAGGTCGTACGCAAGAACATCGCCGATTTCGACCAGATTGCTGGCTGCTGTTTTGTTGACTACGGTCTTGCTGTTCCGCAAAACCTTGATCTCGGTATAATCCGTGCGGCCCAGAGAGGCGTTGACGTCCTCTTCCTCGTAGGTGGTGTGGATCTCTGCATCGATGCGCAGGTTCTTGTACCAGGCACCGTCTTGATTTCTCTCGTCCGTAATATCCCGACCCGGGTCAGCCGGGTAGCCGATGCCTGCCTTAAAGGACAGTACCGGCAAAACCTTCTTGACATCCGTGATCGTTGTGGTCAGGTGCAGGCGGGTCGGTTGCTGCACATAGTCTTTCTCATAATTTGTTTCAAAGTTAAATTCCTGCCAGGTCTTGCCGTCCCAATACTGGTATTTAGCCTCCCAGGTCAGGTCGCCGCGGTTATAGCTGCTGTTGCTGTAATCAAAGGTCAGGGTGCCTTCCTGCAAGGTCAGGTCCTGGGGCAGCTTCACATCCAGGGTAAGGTCAGTCTGGGTCGTGCCGTCAAACACTTCCAGGTTTGCCTTTGCGTTGCTCTGCATCGTGACCCTGGGGGTGACCTGCACGGTAACGGTGCGCTGGCCTTCGTCCAGCTGGTAGTCGGTCTGGCGGATATTGCCCTCGGCTACATCGGTCGTTTCGATCTCGACCGTGGCGTTCTGGGTAGCAAGCAGCACCGTGTTGCCGGACAGGTAACCGCTGTGGCTGCCGCCCACCTCGTAACCGTTGCTGTACTGGGTCTTTTGGTAGTTGTTGGTGATGCGGTTTATGGTCGGTGTGCCAATATCCCAGTGGATGGTGCTGTTCTTTGCGCTGGTCAGGGGATGGCTTACCGGCGCGTTAGCCTGCTCACCCTTGCCCTCGATCAGGCCCTGGTACAGCAGTTCGCTGCGCTTGGTCAGCACCGTGCCGTTATCCATCAGGCGGGTCCAGCCGGGATTGCTGCCGGTGGCCGTTGCGCTGCGGTAGAAGGGCCGGTAGGTGGTCCAGCCGCGCACATCCATGGTCAGGGCATAGCTGCGGCCGATTTTACTGACGTCCTTGGTAACTTCCATCATATGGCCGATCTCGACCGAGCGGCCGGTACGCACGCAGCAGTTGCGGATCTGGTACAGCACTGCCACACAGGTGTGGCCGGCTTTTTCCAGTTCGGTCAGGGTGTCGTAGTAGACAAGGCCCTTGATTTCTTTTGTTGCCCCGTCACTGCCAACGGTCATTTCCATGTCGTTGAAGCTGTACTTGTCCATATCGGCGGTGCCGCCGTTGTCACGGGTATTTTCTTCTCCGTACCAAAGCGGCTGGCTGTTATCCAGCCCGGCACCGTCTGCGCGCGCCCAACGGGCGTACTGCCAACCATTGCCCTCGCTTCCATCCTCCAGGACGGGCGTATCATTTGCTTTGGCTGCGTACAGAATCGTCAGTTCATAGTTTTGCGTCAGCTGCTTGGTGGTATCCCATTCGCTGTAGCCATTGTCCGACAGGCTGATGTGGGTAACGTCTTTCAAGTTGGCCGCAACTTCTTTCCGGCTCATCTTGTAGACGGGCTTTTCCACACCATCCACCATGTAGGTTGCGGGGCGCATGGCGCTTGGGTCAAACTTCATCAGCACATCGTAGGCGGTCAGGTAGTAATACTCTGCCTGCTGGTCGACCTGCGCATCATAGATGAACTTATCCGTGTTATTGGCCGGGGTGACTACCTCACTGCCAAAGTCCAGGTTGCCGGTCATGTACACCTTACTGGCTATGCCGGTCACATTGGTGCCCAGCTGCTTGTTCTGGTCATCGTTCAGCACGGTTTTGCCATCGCTGCCCAGCCAGTAGTTTGTTTTGGTAATGTAGCTGGCGTTTCCGCCCCAGCCGCGGCTGATGTTCATACCCAGGGTAGAGCTGTTATCATAGTTATCATTGTAGGTGGATTCGTTCTTGGCGTAGCTACGCAGTATGCCTTCGTCGGTATAGTTGAAGTAGCCGTTGACTTTATCGGTCAGTTCGGCCTCCACACCGTTCAGATCTGCATCGGCGACGTTGTCCATGGTCATGTTGCCGCCTGCCATGTGCATATCCGTCTGCAGGAAGCCCTCATAACCGTCTTTTTTGGCAAAATCGTACTTATCCAGTTCCAGCGGGATGAGCACCTGCAGGTAGCCGGTGCTGAACGAATACGCCTGGTCGTTGCTCTTGCTGATGGGCCGCATGGTGTAGCCGCTCACCTTAAAGGTCAGCTTGGTCTGCTTGACCACGGTGCCATCGCCACGGGTAAAGGTGGAATTTTCATCGGGGTTCAAGGCAGTCCATGTGCCGCCGCTGTGGTTCTCATCCACATTCATGGCGATTTTGCTGTCGTAGTGGGTGCTGCGGTCGTCGTCGTCCTCATCGCTCCAGTTCATGTTGATACCGGCGGTATTATTGCGGGTATCATAACCGGTGTAGCTGCCGCTTTCGTTGGGTTTGTAGGCCCACAGCAGCGGGTTGATGGCAACCGGCTTGCCGCCCTCAGCATAGTATACTGTTTTGCCGTTGAACTTCAAACCGCCCTGCATGTTTACATCAAAGGTAATATCCCTGCTGGGTACCTCGATGCCGCGCAGGCCCTTGTTGGTATCCTGGTTGCGCAGCTGCAGGGACATACCGTAGCCGACCATCATGCCGTAAACAACGTTACTATCGGGGTCCTTCACCCTCTCGTTATACTGCTGCTCGGTGATCGCGGTCTTGGTGTCCATATCAAAGTAGCCGATATGGCGCAGGCTCGGGTTGTTTGCCACAGACAGGTTATAGGCTGCCTTGGCGGAGACGCGCATGATGTTGGCATCCAGCACAACACGGTCATTATACTGGTTGGTGTCGGTCCAATACGATTGATAGCTGCTGTTATCGAACCATGCTTCAATGGTCGGTTGTACCGTTGCGCCATTGTGCATGCCGCCCACCTTGATGGAGAACTGCATCGTCAGGTTCATGGTGCCGAGGTCTTTCTCCTCGATCACATGGTCCTGGTAGCCCTCCAGAATCTGGCAGTGCGACTCGGGGTCGTAATAGGTGTAAGAACTCTTGAACACCGTGCCTTTGCCCGACAAGCTGATCTCACCGCTTTCGCAGGGGACCTTGATGCGCATCCACAGGCGCTCGGTAGCGTTCAACAGCTTGTCAACCATCCCCGCGCTCTTGGTATCCAGCGAGACAATGTAGTTTGCGGTGCTGAAACTGCGGATCAGGGCGTTCTCCTTGGTCGCATCGCTGCCGGCGGTCCACTGTACCGGGGTCTCGGGGCGGACTATTTCCGTGTGGTTGTCCGTGTACGTAACTTCCAGGGTTTTATCGGTTTCAACAGGGGCATCCTTGTCGTAGTTCAGTGGGTAGGTTTTGCCGGTGGGTTTTACGCTCTTTACGTTTTCGGCCTTTACCCCGTTCATCACTTCGCCGGCGGTAATTACGCCGTCCTCGGCATCGTAATAGTCTTTTTCGCCGTCGCCGGTGTCCTGCTTCGTGATCGACATCCGATAAATATACATATCGTTGCTTTCGATCTCGATGTTGCTGTTCTCGTAGTAGTCCGCCGTCAGCTTGACGTTGTTCACGTTGGGCACGGTGGAGGTCAGGTATTTGCCGCCATCCTCGGTGCCCTCGGCAGCGATCTTATCCGAGGTGTTATGATAATTTTTGGTAAAGGTGTAGGGGTAGTAGTCGTCGCGCCAGACGTTGTATTTATCGCTGTCCATGGCTGCGGCGGCGATCAGGTCCATCACACCGTTTTTGCTGGTGCTGTAAACATCGTTGCCGCCGTCATCGCCGGTAGCAATGTTGCCGTACAGGCCACCGCCCTGGAAGTTGAACGTACCGCCGCTATGGCACAGGCCGCCGCCCTCGGGGGCATTGTTGGTGGTGATGTCGCCGCCGTTTACAGTCAGGGTGCCGTTGCTTTGGCACACACCGCCGCCGCGTTTGGTGGCTTTGTTGCCGGTAATGTTACCGCCGCGCATCAGGCAGTTGCCGCCGTTTATGTACCAGCCGGCGCCATTGACGGCCTTATTGCCGCTGATGACTACATCCTGCGAGGCATTGGTGTTGCCAAGCAGCAGGCTGCTGCCGCCATTCTGGTACACACCGCCGCCGCTTTCGGTGCAGGTGTTGCCGGTGATGCTGCCGCCGGCCAGGGTCATGGTGCCGCCCGCCTGGTAGATCGTGCCATTTTTGCAGGTATTGCCGCTGATCTCGCCCTTGGTCATGGTAAACTCAGCGCCGCTGTTGTTGGCAATGTAGATGATACCGTTCTGGGTTGCGCTGTTGTTGGTGACAGAACCGCTTTGCAGCGTGTAGCTGCCCTTGGCAACGTAGACTGCACCGCCGTAGCCGCAGGCTCTGAACGCTGCATTCTCAAAGACGCTGCAGTTGGTGATGACCGCGTCATCGGTCTGGGTAAAGCTGCCGTCGATGACATATACCGCGCCGCCGCGGCCCGCCTGGCAGCCGGTGATGGTGCTGTCCTGGCCAAGGGTGAAGCTGCTGCCGCTGTCCACGCAGACCGCACCGCCGCGGTACGCCGCACGGCTGTTGGTGATGGTGGTATCGGTCATAGTGACGTTGGCATTGTTGCGCAGCAGCAGTGCGCCGCCGTCGGTAGCGGTGCCGCTGATGGTGCCGCCGCCGATAATGGCAACATCGCTTTCAACGGTCAGGGCGGGTTTGCCGCCGATGCCCGTAATGGTATGACCCGCCAGATCCAGCGTGACGTTGGTGTCCTGGCTGATCTGGGTGCTGGAGTTGGTATTGGTCAGCAGCTGGACAGTCAGCTTTTGGTTGGGATCCTCCGCCAGCATGGCGCGGGCGGCATCCATAGCCTCCTGCAGGCTGTTGTAAATCACACCCGTTTCCACGATCTGCGCGACCTCAGTTTCCACCTTGGGCACGCTCAGGGTCAGGGGGTAAGTGCGCTGGATGGGGTCGTAGTCGATGGCTTCATCTTTCAGGGTCTCGCTGGTATTCTCGTTCAGCCAGCGGCCATTGTCGTGGATGGCCGATGCCTGGGGCAGGTGCAGCACGGTATCGGCCTGGGTCTTGTAGGCATACACATCCTGGCCCAGCTGGGCGCGGTTGTTTTCCACCGTGCCGTCCGCAACCTTGACGATGAGGGTGCTGTAGCTCGTATCACGGTCATCTTTATCCGTGCAGATGCCGCCGCCGTTTGCCAGCGCGGTATTATTGGCCACCGTACCGCCGGTGATGTTCAGGGTCTGGGTGGGGGTGGTGTTGGCCACGTAGAAATCGTGGTAGTGGTACTGGTCGCGCTTTTCCGGCTTTTGATTGCGCGCCATGTAGATACCGCCGCCATAGTTGGCCGTATTGCCGGTGATTTTGCAATTGGTCAGGTTGACACGGCTTTTGCCGTTTTCATCATCCTGGCCATAGGTATACAGGCCGCCGCCGTAGGTTTTGGCCGTGTTTTCGGCGACGGTGGTTTCGGTCATATTCAGCGTGGTCAGCTGACCCGCGTAGATACCGCCTGCCATACTGAGACTGGTGTTCTTGGAAATGTCGCAGTTCTTCAAGTTGACCGTCAGGCGGTAGCTTTCATGGCCGCCAATCCACAGACCGCCAGCGCTGCCGCCCTCATTATCGGCGATTTTGCAGCCGGTAAAGGTCGCTTCCATCTGCTTCTGCTCGCCTTTGCCAATCGATGTCAGCGGGCCAGCCAGGCCTACAGCACCGTACTGGCCTTTGTTGTTGGTGATTTGGCAGTTTTCCATCGTAAGGAACTGCTTGTACACATAGAACGCACCTACGTTATAGTTACCTGTGCTGCTGGCATTGTTGGTCAGGACACAGTTGCTCCAGGTAGTGCTTGCCTGTACGCTGTAACGGGCATAGTCATCCCGATAGTTCTCGTTCAGGTTAGAAATGTACACCGGCGTATACAAACAGTTGGTGTTGTCCTTAATGGTCACGTTATCAAACGTGCTGTAGGCAGGCACATAATTCGTATCGTTCTTGTAGTCGCCGCCGCCCAGCACGCGGATGACACGGCCCTTGCCCTGGGTGTTGGTAAAGCTGGTGTTGGAAACTTCCAGATTGTTGCCGTAATGGACAAGCAATACGGAATAATCTCCGCTATCGCTGCGGATGGTGTTGTTGTCAAACACAGTGTTGGTAATCTGGGTACGGTTGCCGAGATAATAGGTATCCGCGATATAAACAGTATAAGCCGGGGCCACGTTGTTGACGATGCGGCAGTGGTCGATAAGGATCTGACGCTCTGCCTCACCGCTGCCGGTGTTGCCAACATAAATAGCCGAAGCCGTACCGCCATAAGCTGCAATGTTGTCATCAAACAGCATGTTGCGCATATGCTTGGTGCTGCCGCCGCCTACTTGCAGGGCTGCGCTGCCGCCGTTATAGTTGCCGTAGCCAGCGGTGTTGCTGATGAACTGGGTGTCGTAGCCGCTTTCCGGCAGGGTAACGTCCTTCTGATCGCGAACGGAGTACAGGTTACCGCCCACGTACATGCCACTGCCGCCGTTATAGGACTTGTTTTCCTCAAACAGGTTGCCCGTGCCCAGGGTCAGGGTGCCATTATACTGGTAGACAGCGCCGCCAGCGTTGGCGCTGCTGCAGTTATTTTTGAAAGTACACCCGTCAATCAGATAGGTCATATCAATGTTGCCCGGGTCTACACATATCGCGCCGCCCGCACTGTAGGCGGTGTTGTTTTCAAAGGTGTTGTTCTCCAGCACTACGTCATACGCACCATACTTTTTGCTTTCAGCCTTTTCCGTATTGATGCGGGGCTGCATGTAGATTGCACCGCCGCGGTCGCTAGTGCTGTTGCCTGCAAAGGTGTTGCCGCGTAACGTAATGGTGTGGCTGTTCAAGAACATAGCGCCGCCGACATTGCGGGCGTAGTTATTGGTAAAGGTACTGTTGGTGATAGTAGCCTTGCTGGAAGCACTATTCATAAAGATAGCGCCGCCATAACAGTTGCTTTCCACACGGTTATTGGCAAAGGTGCAGCCGTCAGCTTCCAGCACGCCAGCGCCACCAAAGCGTATGCCTGCACCATGGTCCGTGCTGGTATAGGTCATATTGCTGATGGTGGTATCCTTAAGGACCAGATTGGTATTATTGCCTGTATAGACACCTCTGGTAGAACCGGTCAGGGTCACGCCCTGCAGCTTTACGGTGGTGTTTTCGGGTTTGCTAGTCTGGCCGTTGGTAACAAGCAGCGTGCCGCTTTCGCTGGTCAGTTTGCCGCCGCCATCGGCTAGGTTATAGTCGTCCTCACCCTTAGCATTGCACAGGGTAAAGGTCAGATCGGCCTTGTTCAGGTCGTTTACCGTGATATGGCCGGTGAGGGTGTAGCCGTTCAGGTTCAGGGTGGGGCTGTGCTTGGTGTTGTTGATGGTCACATCCTCGGTCTGGTCGCGCAGCAGGTGGATGGTGGTGGTGTTAGTTTCTGCATCCTCGGCATCCGCTGCTTCCATGGCCTTGATAGCCTGGTTGATGCTGAAATACTTATCACTGCCAATACGGGCGGCGTAACTGCCGGTGTTCTTCCCCTCCGGGGCCAGGGTGTAGATGGTCTGGGCCGGAGCAGTCTCACTGCGCACCGTTTTGCCGGTGGTCGCATCATTTTTCAGCCAGGCGAGGGCGCCGGCATCGTCGATGCCATCGGTGTGCAGGGCTTTGGTATTGGCCAGGTCGACCGTACCCCCCTGGGCAAACAGCACATCGCCCGCGATGGTGCCGCCGTGGAGCAGGGTCTTTTCGCCCACGGTCAGGGAGCTGTCGGCTCCGCCCAGATACAGGTTGCTGGCCAGCTGGCTGGCGGTGTTATCCCGGATGATACCGCCCACGGCTGCGCCCTCGGCGGCAGAGAGGGTGACTTTAGCCTTGGTAGCAATGTAGAGAGCGCCGCCGTTGTCGGCGGTATTTTCATAAATTTCGCCGCCGGTCATGGTAAAGGTTCCAAGGCCGGTGCCGGTACTCATGTACACCGCGCCGCCATTAACGGCGGTGTTGTTATAGATCTCACCACCTGTGATGGTAAGGGTAGTGATGTGGTTGCCGCCGGTCGCGTTGCATGCCACAATTGCGCCGCCGTTGGTGGTGGCGGTGTTGTCATGGAAGCTGCCGCCATTGATGGTCAGGGTACCCAATTGCCACATGCACACTGCGCCGCCGTTGACAGCCTTATTGTTGTAGAACTCGCCGCTGTTGATGGTGACGGTGTTGCCTTGACCATTTGCAAAAATAACACCGCCGTTCTGGCTGGTGGTCGCATTATCGTGGTATTCACCGCCATCAACAGTAATGGTATTTCTATTGCCCAGATATACACGCCCGCCTTGGTTACCGTTGTTCTCATAGATTTTGACATTCTTCAAGTCAACGGTAGAGTCGTTGCTATTCTGCATAATGCTATAGCCGGTGTTTTTCGTAAACACTGCGCCGTCTACTTTGATATTATTGTCGTTATTCAGCCAGATACACGCGCTGGTGTTGCCGGTAAAGGTTACATCTTTGGCCGTAACATCGATGTATCTGTCACCGTATACCGCGCGGGACAGGTTACGCAAGGTCAGGGTCTTGCCGGTCAGTATCAACGTGTTATGGGCCGATGTTGTGCCGTTGTTCATCTCAATGCCGTTGGCCGGGCCGGTAAGGACGCCGCCGGCGCTGCCTGCTTTATAATCGTCGGCCTTTTCATCGGTCAGGGTAAAGGCGTTGGTGTTTTGACCGTTGGTCAGGGTGATCTTGCCGGTGAGGGTGTAGCCGTTCAGGTTCAGGGTGATGGGGTTATTCACGGTGGTAGCCGTGACCTGCTCGCCCACATCGGCCAGCAGGTCGATGCTGGCGGTGCCGGTTTTCGTCGCCGCCTCATCCAGCGCGGCCTGCAGGGTGGTGTACTCTTTGCCGGTCTTGGAGCCGAGCAGGCCGTTCAGACGGGCCACAAAGCGGGCCGCGCCCTGCAGGGTGTAGTAATGCTCGGCGTTGCTATCGTTGGTGACGGCCTTTTCAATCGAAGTCGCGTCGTCCATCAGCCAGGCATTATACTCGCCTTCCAGCTTTTTAGCGGCGGGCAGGGTCACTTTGCCCGCGTTCTTTTCCACAAACACATCGCCGACACCCTCGTTGCTATCGGGGGCAGTCTTTTTGCCCATAGCGAAGCTGGCCCCCGCACTAACGTACGCGATGCCGCCCTTTTTGGCTGTGTTGTTTTTGATTTCGCAATCCTCGGTGGTCAGGCTGGCGGGCAGCACTCTGCTGTCTGCATTTTTCACATACAGAGCACCGCCATCAATGCCCGACGTGTTGCCTGTAATAAGCGTGCCGTCTTTGATAGTTGTGGTATTGTTGCGGACGGCTACCGCGCCGCCGCTATATTTATACTTGTTTGTTGCATCGATGGCAGTGGTAGCAGCGGTGCCGCTGGTGTTGTTGGAGATGCTACCGCCGCTGATATTGTTGGTGCCGTTATAGCCGCAGTAAATACCGCCGCCAGCCAGAGTCGTGGTATTGCGCTCCACCACGGTATCGATAATGTTGACCGTGCCGGAATCCTCTTTATAGAGCTCGCTTCTGCGCAGGTCGGAAGTAATGCTGATACCACCGCCGCCGCTGCAGTTACCATCCGTGCCGGTGGTGGAGTTGTCGGTGATTTCACAGTCCTGAATGGTAAAATCACCGGGTCTACCCGTGCGGGTGATTTTTGTGGCGTTATCCACTTTGGTTTCTTGGAAATCGAGGTAGTTGTGGATGCCCACGCCGCCGCCAGCCCAGCTTGTAGTATTGTTGCAAATTTTGCTATTGGTCAGCGTACCCTCGGTGGTGCTGTTATTGATATAGATACCGCCGCCGTACCGCAGGGCGGTATTATCATGAACATCCAGATAATCCAGCGTGTCGGTGTTATGGGCACCGATGCAGAGAGCGCCGCCGGAGTAGTTTTTGGCGGTGTTGTTGCTGAACACGATGGGGTTATCTGCTGTGCCGATGATGTTCAGCTCGCCACGGTAGTATTCGAGATTGCCGTCTGCGCCTGTACGGTACTGGTTGTTGCTTTCAAACTGAACTGCACCGCCTGAGCTGCCCGCTGTGTTGCCTGTAAAGCTGCTGTTGCCGTTGATGGTCAGGCTGTTGCCGCTATACTGGTTCCATACGTAAATAGCGCCGCCGCTGCTGCCAGCGATGTTGTTTTCAAACACGGCATTCGTCAGGGTGTAACGGCCCTGGCTCAGATAGAACGCACCGCCGTTCAGGCTGATGCTCTTGTTATTGCTGGCCGTAATGTTGGTCGCGTTCAGGGTCAGGTATACGTTTGTATTGATACCCACTGCGCCGCCGTGGCTGCGGGAGGTATTGTCCTTAAACGTAACATTGTTCCATGTAAAAGCAGCCTCAAACGAGGAGGGGATCTCGTTAATAAAGACTGCACCGCCCCAGCCACCATCGCGCACAGCACTAGCGGTGTTGCCCGTAAAGGTCACGTTATCCATGTCAAACCGATTGGTGCGGTTGACCCAGACAGCGCCGCCGTGGCTCTGCTCGGTGGTATTGTTGGTAAATTCACAATCTTTAAAGCTGGTAGGAACACCGTAGATACGGACTGCACCAGAACTGGACGAGTTTTTAGCCTGGTTGCCGGTAAACGTGGCGCCCACGACTTCCAAGCCCAGGTCATTGCGCTGGGTGCCGCTGTCAACATACAAAGCGCCGCCAGAGCCCCAAAGGGTCGTGTTACCAGCAAAGCTGCCGCCATAAATACGCACCGTGGTGTAAATACCGTTGGTATTATCGCCGCTGCCACTTGCACCGGTGCTGATAGCACCACCCCAGCTGTTCGCGCTATTGTTGGTAAACGTATTCGCCTTGTCCGGGTCAGGGGTGCCATCCTCCCGCAGGACACCCAGTGTAATGACGCGGCCCTGGTAGACGTTATCGTTGTTAGAAACAATGGCACCGCCGAAATGGGCGCTGTAGTTGCCGGTAAACGTATTGGCAGTAAAGTCTGCCCAGGCGCAACCGCTCACCCACACAGCACCACCGCCGCGCCAACCGCCGTTGCCTGCCGAGGTCACGCGGTTGCTATCAAAATTGCTGCCGTCAATATTCAGGTAAATGCGGGCGTTGCCGTAGCCGGTTTCCCGCCGGGTAGAGATAGCGCCGCCATAGCCGGTGGCGGTGTTGCCGGTAAAGGTGCTGTTCTTCACGTGCAAGCTGGCCACCTGCACAGTGTTGGGCTTGTCAGTGGGGTTGACCTGAATCAGAATCGCGCCACCGCCGGCATCGTCGCCATTTTTTACATCATAGGTGGCAGAGTTCCGGTCAAAAGTGCAGCCTTCAACCGTGTAAACAGGGTTGAACACGGTAGTTTTGCCGTAGTTGTTGGGGTAGTACACTGCGCCCGCATACCGCAGGGCCGTGTTGCCCCTAAAGGTACAGTTTTTCAGCGTGTTTTCCTTGATATTGCTGTTAAAGGCAATCGCGCCGCCGCGCAGGGCCGCATAGTTGCCGTGCAGGATGGTTTCTTCCTCGGCGTTCTCGTCATCGGAGGTGGTGGTCCCGACCTGGCCGAAGGTCACGTTCTCGATGGTGTCGTCCGCCAGGCCGTCAAAGGCGGGGTCAAAGGCCAGCGCACCGCCGTAGGTATCGGTGCTGTTATCGGTAAAGGTGCCGCCGTTGAACGTAACCGGCACCTGCACCAGGATGTTGTCCGCCTTGACATGCAGGGTGTACTGGTTGGCCAGGTACAGCGCACCGCCGTCCTTGGCGGCATGGTTGCCCGTAAAGGTCACGTCATTGCCAATGGTGGTCTGTACACCGGTGCCCAGTTAGACCGCACCGCCAAAGCCGCCCGCGTTGTTGGTGTTAAAGTTGGCATTTTCCAGCGTGAGCAGGGCTGCGTTATGCACGTACAGGGCCGCGCCGTTGCCGTCGGATTTGCAGTTGGTGATGGTGGCGCCGCCCTTCATGGTAAAGCTGGTGTCCATGCTGCTGCCGTTTTCACGCTGGAGCTTTTTGAACTGATAGGTGTTGTCCGCGTTCTGCAGCGGTTCCTGATTTTTGCCCAGAGCAACATCGAACTGGCCGTTGGTATCCACGGCGGCGGTGCCCTTTACGTACACACCCGCGCCGGGGCCTGCGTAGGTAAAGTCGCTGATGGTCGTGCCATCCAGCGTGAGGGTGCTGCCCAGCTGTACCTGCACGCCGCGGGTGGCAGTGCAACCGTCGGCCGCCTTGATGGTGCCGCCCTGAATGGTGAGCGAGCCAAACACGGATACGCCGACAGCCGCATCGGTGGGCACTGTCAGCGTGGAGTCGGTCATATTTAAGGTGATGTTTTTGTTTGTGTAGTTGATGTTGGTCTCTTTGCCGCTGGCGTCCTTGACGACGATGGTTGCATCGGGAATGACCAGCGTGCCGGTGTAATTGTTGGCGGGCACATCGACCACAATGTCGGTCTGGTCTGCCGGGGCCGCAAACACCGCCGCATTGACCACCGCCTGCAGGGTGGACGGTTCGGTCTCGGTGATCTCGTCCGACAGGGCCAGGGTCTCCTCGCGGACATCGGGCTCGATACTGTCCGCGTCCAGGCTGAGCTGCGAGGCCGCCAGCAGGGCGATGCAGCTTTGCAGGTCTGCCGGGGTGACGGTGGTGGTCGTATCGGTGGTGTCGTCCGTGTCGGCGGCATCGTCTGCCGTGTCCTCGGCAGCCGGGGTGGGCGTCGGGGTGGGCGCATCCTCGGCGGCATCGGGGGCCGGGGTGGTTTCGGGCGCAGCTGTGCTTGCCGGGTCCTGCGGAGTTTGGGAATCCGCCGTAGGAACCGGGGTGGCAGCCGTATCCGTGCCGGTGTCAGGCTCCGGCGTGGGGGTGGCAATAACCACATCCGCGCCTGCAGTGATGCTGTCCCCTGTTGTGCTATCGCTGGCCGCGATGGATGCCGTGCTCTCGGCATATACTGCCATGGGCTGGGCAAAAGTGCCGGCCATCATGCCGGCAGCCAACAGCCATGCTGCGATCCTTTGTATGCTCTTTTTCTTCATGCGAACCGTCCCTCCATATCGGTTTTGCTATGTGGTGGTGTTTGCCTCTTGCCACTATGTATAGGTACGCAGCACCTGTTTTTCCACCAGTTTGTGGGGTTTTACAGGGCTGCTATTTTTTATTGCGGTCTATTTTATTTTAATAACATGCCGCGATTTTTTCAAGATTTGTGTCGACTTTTGTCGCGCTGTATCGGCTGTTTTCGACACACTTCGCAAAGAAAATTTTTACGAAAATGTTTGTATTTTCCCCTCGTACAACAGATTTTGTGAAATTGTCAGGGTTTTTGGGGCACAACAAAACGCCCCCGCAGCCGGTAAGTTCCGGCCGCAGGGGCGCTGTGGGGTATGCTTCAATTTTCCATGGCTTTATACAGTTGTCGAATGTTGGGCAAACTTGGCGATGGTCGCCTTGACCAGCGGCATATTCAGCGGCTTAGCCAGGTAGGCGTTCATGCCCGCATCCAGGCATTTGCGGGCATCCTCGGCAAAGGCGTTCGCCGTCAGGGCCAGGATGGGCACAGTCTCGGCATCGGGGCGATCCAATGCACGGATGATGCGGGCAGCGGTCAAGCCGTCCACGTTGGGCATCATCACGTCCATCAGGATGGCATCGTACCCGCCGGGGGCGGACTGCTCAAACAGGTCGATGGCCTGCCGGCCGCTGTTTTTGGCCAGGGTGGTGTTTTTGCCGCGCTCCTCGTCATGGATAAGGTCGAGGCCGACGGCCTGCTCGTTGTTAGCCAGCGGATAGACCTGCTCGACCACACCGTCGGGGGCTAGCTCAATGGCCTGGATGATGCCGTCGCTGTTCAACATGTAGCGGTAGAGGTCGTCGTAGCTGGATTCGTCTATATCAACGCCGGACTCGATGATATTTTTGAGCAGGTCCGAACGGGAAAGGTAGCGGTTGAGCTGCGCCTCAATGCGGCGGGCGGTGGCTTCGGCCGTATAGGTAGCGGCGAGCTGCTCCTCGTTTTTATAATGCCGGATCTGCACATGGACGATGCTGTTGAGCACCAGGAACGCCGCCAGGCACAGCAGCACCGCCAGCACGCGGACCTGTTGGATCGTGCGTTTATATTTCATAACTGCTTTCCTTTGCGCAGAAACCGCAGGCATTTTATGCCGTAACAATATCTGGCACTATTATATACGCGGCGGCGGGGGATCGTCAATTTTTGTCGAAAGGCAATTTTCCCATGTAGGCCCATACATGAAACAGCGTCCCCAGCGCTGCACATGGCAGTCATCGGGGACGCTGTTTTGCGTTTTCCCTTATGGGAATTATTTAATGCAGTTCAGGCCAGTAATTCTTATTGGCGACGATCAGGTCATCCAGAATCTTTTTGGCGACCGTGGCGCTGGGCACCGTCTTGGACAGCGTCAGGGCCTGCCACAGTTTCTGGTAGCTGTGCTCGACATAGGCTTCGACGACCAGGCGTTCAACTGCCAGCTGCTCCTCCATCATGCCTTTTTCAAAGGTGGGAATGTAGCCCTGGCATATGGGCTCGGCACCGCGGCTGCCGATCACGCAGGGGACCTCGACCATGGCGGTGGGGTCAAAGTTGCAGATCGCACCCTTATTCTCCACAATGCAGAGCATAATCTCATGGGTGTTATAGGAAATTGCCGTAGCCAGGTCAACGATGAAAGATGCATGCACATCGATCTCGAACCCACCGTTGACAGCCGTGCCCGCTGCGATAATGTCACGTGCGGCACCGAAGATGCGCTTCTCACGACCGTTCATAACCTCGTTGGCACGGGTATAGTTGGGGTCAGAGTGCTCCACAACGTAGTCAGGGAAGATGTAGTATTTCAGGTAGGTGTTGGGTAGGAAGCGAGGATCAACTTTCATCAGGTCGGCCGCCTTGCGGTGTGTGGCCTGCCAGCTGGGCTCCATATGCTGCTTTTCAATGGCCTTGGGGGTCAGGTAGCCGTTTTTGGAGACATAATCCTGAATCTGCGGCATCAGGTCGTTGCCCAGTTCATCCGTAACGCTGGTCCACCAGCCGAAGTGGTTCAGGCCGAAGTAGCGCACATCCAGATCCTTGGGGTCCTTATTCACAATGTAGGACATGCGGGTCTTGGTGGCGATGGGCATATCGCAAATATTGATGATGCGTGCTTTGGGACGCATAACGCGGCAGGCTTCGGCTACGATGGAAGCGGGGTTGGAGTAATTCAGAATCCAGCCGTCAGGAGAATACTTATCCATGTAATCGATGATCTCCATCATGCCGGTAATGCTGCGCATGCCATAAGCGATGCCGCCGGGGCCGCAGGTCTCCTGGCCGACCACGCCGTAACGCAGGGGGATCTTTTCGTCCTGCTCACGCATGGCAAACTTGCCTACGCGGATGTGCGCCATGCAGAAGTCCTTGCCCGTAAAGGCTACCACGGGGTCAACCGTGTACTCGTAACGGATCTGGGGAGCCTGCTCATGCATCAGAATCTTGATTGCCTCACCAAGAACGGCCTGGCGCTCGGCATCGTTATCATACAGCGTCAGCGATTCCAGCGGAAAACGATCCTGGTTGCTAAGTAGCATCATAACGATGCCAGGGGTATAGGTGCTGCCACCACCGGCAATAACTACGTTAAACTTTTTGTTCTTCTTGTCCATCATAATAAGTCATTCCTGTTCTGTAAATTTATTCTTATTTGGAAAGTTCTTCATCAACCGCTCTGCGTACGGCGTTGATCTTCAGGCCGTAGATGACCTGCACGATTTGGCCTTTGATCATGACACCCGAAGCGCCGGTCTGGTTTTTCAGTGTTGCCTGGTCTATTTTGGTGTTGTCTTTAACTTTCAGGCGCAGGCGGGTGAAGCAGTTATCCACTTCCAGCAGGTTGTCCTTGCCGCCGAGCGCGGCTACGATGGTAGCAGCGTCGATTTTGCCAGACGGAGCAGCGGCGTTTGCATGGGCCTGCTTTTCTTTAGCCTGCTTTTCCTTGTACTCTTTCTTGCTGTACAGCTTCATCTCTCCACCTTCATCCTCACGGCCGAGAGTATGCAGGTTCAGCTTGGTGATGAGGAAGTAGAACACCACATAGTAGACCACGAACATGATGACGCCAGCCAGCAGGAAGGCAAGCCAATGGGTTTTGTTGATACCGGCAGGAACATTATAAAGAATGAAGTCAATAATGCCATTGTAAGCAATGGTGCGAGCGCCCAGCAGGTTTGCCAGTACCAGGCCAGCGCCACTGAGGATAGCATGGACCACGTACAGGACCGGTGCCACAAAAAGGAAGGAGAATTCGATAGGCTCGGTGATACCGGCAATGCAGGAAGTCAGCACAACGGGCACCAGGATGGATTTAACACGCTGTTTGTTTTCGGGGCGAGCCGCCTGATACATAGCCAGAGCAGCGCCGGTCAGGCCGAAGATCTTGGTAACGCCGCGGCACTCGAAGATCGCAGCAGTAGAAAGGGTAGCCACATTGGGGCTGGCCAGTTCGGCCAGGGTAATGTTGCGGGCACCCTCGACCAAGACGCCATCGATCATAGCACTGCCGCCCAGCGAGGTGTAGAGGATCATCGGGTTCAGGACGTTGTGCAGACCAACGGGGATCAGCAGCCGTTCCGAAGCACCAAAGAGGAAGTAGCCCAAGTTACCGGATTCACCAATGATCGTGCCGAACTTGGAGATCACGCTCTGGATTGGCGGCCAAACATGGGTGCAGACGACCGCAAGAAGGATGGTAACCGGAATCATGACGATGAACACGAAACGTGCACTACCGTAGATCTGGAACGCACCCTTGAATTCGGTGTTGATAAAGCGGTTGTGCACCGCGGCCACCACAAGGCCCAGGATAATACCCAGGAAGGCACCCATTTCCAGCACCTGCACGCCCAGAATAATGGACTGACCTGTACCGCGCAGTGCATCCGCCGGGGCCAGCAGGCCGCGCAGATTCATGTACTTGTTCATCGCGTTCAGGAACACAACGTAGGTCAACACACTGATGAACGCGGCATCCGACTTTTTCTCTTTCGCCAGGCCAATCGAAACGCCAACTGCGAAGATCAGACCCAGATTGCTCAAAATTGGCTGCATGCAGCCGGATAAGATTGTGCCAAACCCGATCGTTACCGGGTTATTCAAGAAGGGGACGTCTTGGATCAGACTTGCGTTCGTGAATAGATTGGCGACCGCGATCAGCAGACCCACGATCGGCAGGATCAGCACCGGCATGAACATTGCGCGGGCAAAATTTTGCATGGATGACATTGCCCTGTCTTTAAATTTCATCTCGTTTTCCTCCTGTTTTTTACATGTCTCTTTGCGTAACAGGCAGTGGACTGTTTTTTGCAAAGAGGAATATAAAATTCTCCATTTTATTTCTTCCTAGCCACGGAAGATTCGCACGTGCCTTTGACGATTCTTATTTTAGCACAGCGTTTTGCGTTTGTACATATTCCACAGTTAAAAAGAAAAATGTTACTGAAAACAGTAACATTTTTACAATAGTCTATTCGGTTTTGATTTTTTTAGTTGTGACTATCCCTCTTTTTTCGCATCGCTTATTTTTTGCTTTTCTTCGTTTTTTCGTTCTTTTTTATGCGCTGCATTTCTAAAATGACCTGTTCCATTTTTAAAAGGATGCCAGCAAAGAAAAAACACGGCTTCAGGTTGCGGTCATCATTAAGATCTTCATCCTCCATCTTGATGAGGATGTCGCTCGCTTTTGCCAATGTACTTTTGGCGTTTCCCGTAAAAGCTGCAATACGGATATTACCCGCCTGGGCACGACGCACACGCTCCACGATTTTAGGCGTTTCACCCGATTTGGAAACGGCGATAAACAAGCTAATAGAGGCAAGATTATTTTCAAAAATCCCGCTGCTCTCCTCCGCCCCGGAGAAAATGCAGGTCACGCCTTGCACCAACAGTTTTTTGCAGAAATAGTCCGCCGGGAAACTGGAAAATCCCATGCCGCAGATATACACAATGCCTTTGCACTGGCACAACGTTTCGGCCAAAGATGTAAGCTGCGCATAGTCGTTCTCGCTCTCCCGCATATTCTCGGTAAAGCGTTCCAGGAACGGAACTGCCTCCCACTGTTCCTGGCGGCCGTTTTCCGCTTCCTTCATCAGCGCATAGTACATATCGGTAAAGCCCTGATAGCCAAGTTTTTTTGCCAGGCGGATGATCGTAGTGGTGGAAGTAAAGTTGCGAGCTGCCATTTCGCGGATGCCAACCTTTTTACCCTGGTGGATCTGCGCTTCAATATCTGCAAGGATGGTGCCCTCCAACGCCGTCAATGAGCCATTTTTGATTGCTTTCGTAACGTCAGCCACAAAAGGTTCCCCCTCTCTGTTTTCTTTTTCAAACACTGGTGCTTTCCTTTATTATAGTAAGCGCGCCTGAACTTTGCAAGCATCCGCTGCGCAGCAAGATAACAACTACAAAAAGCCGGGCGCGGCGGGGCGCTCGGCTTTCTGGGTAGATGTAGTTTAGATGATGATACCGTTACAATGGTCGACTTCGTGCTGGATGATCTGGGCGGTCCAGCCGGTGAAGTTTTTGATGTGAGTGTGCATTTCGCGGTCCTGCCACTGCACCTTGATGGTTTTGTGGCGCTTGGTCTTGCGTTGGCCCTGCAGGGAGAGGCAGCCTTCCTCGGTAAGATAGAGGCCCTTGCGGTAGACGATCTCGGGGTTGAACATCTCCCTCAGGGTGCCCTCGTCATCAAACACGATGATAGCTTTGTTGACGCCGATCATGTTGGCAGCCATGCCTACGCAGCCATCGGCGTGGGCACGCAGGGTGTCCAGCAGGTCGTCCGCCGTGGGGATGTCATCAGCCGTGGCGGGCTGGGCTTTTTGGGCCAGGAATACCGTATCTTTCATCAGTTCGCGTACCATGGGGTTCTCCTTTGCCTATTATATAAGGGCAACACCGCACAATTCCCGCCTTGCGGCTTAAGCACCGCTCCGGCAGCTGCGGCACGGCATCTGCGTTGCCAAAATGCTCGATAATGTCGGGTTGCGGTACCCGCATCGTACTTCGGGAGCAAAAGCCCCTCGCACTCTGCGACCGCTGCCCCTGCTTCGGTTCGCTGTATCCGCCACTGGCGGCGCTCACCTTTGCAGCACAAAGTATTATCTGTGCTTTTGGCTTAGCAGCTGCCGCACCTCGCTCGCCGTATCGGCACTTAGAATTGTGCGGTATTGCCTAAGGTATTATAGCATAAAAGCGGGCGGATGCAAGCATCCGCCCCTATGGCAAGAGCTGCTGCTGTATTGTAAGGGCCGATGCTCGCCATCGGCCTGCAAGTGCCACCCAAAATGTGAATTTTTTTCTCCTCCGTTGCACACGGCTAACGTTTGTGCTATACTGGCATCGTTGCCGACCGACCGGTCGGTCGGTTTTTGTAAGCCCAAGAAAGGATCTTTTCAACCTATGCCGAAATACAGTGTCAAAAAGCCCTTCACCATTCTGGTGGCGGTCATACTGGTGCTGGTGCTGGGCGTGGTCAGCCTGCTGCGCATCCAAACGGATCTGCTGCCCTCGATGAACCTGCCCTACCTGCTGGTAATGACCACCTACCCCGGCGCCAGCCCTGAACAGGTGGAGGCCGACGTGACCCAGCCTCTGGAAAACAGCCTTTCCACGCTGAACGGCGTGAAAAACGTGACCAGCCAAAGCAACGAGAACTACAGCCTTATCTTTCTGGAATACCAGGAAGATACCGACATGGACAGCGCCATGGTCAAGGCCAGCACGGCCGTGAACCAGCTGGGCGACACCCTGCCCGACATGGCCAGCACTCCCACGCTGATCGAGATCAGCCCCGATATGATGGCCACCCAGTACGTGGCTGTGGACTGCGAGGGCATGGACATCTACGAGCTGTCCGACTACATCAACGACACGATCTTGCCCCAACTGGAGCGCGTGGACGGCGTAGCCAGCGTTTCCACCACCGGCCTGGTGAAGCAGACCGTGCAGATCACCCTCGATCAGGACAAGATCGATGAGGTGAACGACAAGCTGCTGGTGAAAGTCAGTGACCGGCTGGCCGAAGCCAAGGACCAGCTGGACGAGAACCGCGCCAAGATCAACGAAGGTCTGGCCCAACTGGACGACGCCCAAGCGCAGCTGGACAGCGGCAAAAGCCAGCTGAACACCCAGAAATCCAACATCACCCAGCAGCTGCGGGACGCCATTACCCAATTGGACGACCAGATCCCCACGCTGGAGCAGAAGATCGCCGACCTGAAAGGCCAGCTGGACAAGGCCAACCAACAGCTGGGCAGCCTGAAGACCGATCCGTCCAGCCTGCCGGAGGTCACCCTGCCCATCGACGACGCGCTGTTTGCCAGCTGCAAGCAAATTCTGGCCCAGTACGACAGCGAGTACAACGCCGCCGCCCTGCCCGCCAATCTGGAAGAAGCCAAGAGCGACCTTAACAAGATGGCTGCCATGATCGCCTCCATCGACCGCGCCGATGCCACCATCCAGGCCGCTGCCGCGCCGCTGACCGGCGATGCCACCATCGAGCAGGCCAATGCCGCGCTGAACATTCAGATCACGGCGCTTACGCTGCAAATTCAGCAGTTGGACAATGAAATCGCCAACGACATCAACAGCGGTGCCACCGACGAGGAGCTGCAGGCCAAGCGCGACCAGCAGACCGCCCTGCAGACCCAGCTGACCACGGCCACCGCCAACCGCGATGCCCTGACCGGCTACAGCGACATGGTGAACACCCTGTCCACCACCCACACCGCTTTGCAGAACGCCACCGTGCTGCTGAACGCCCGCAAGAACGCCGAGTCCAGCCTGAACAGCAGCACCGAGGAACTGCGCAAGACGCTGCAATCCACCATCTCCAGCCTGAACGACCAGCTGACCAAGGCCCAGACGATGCTGACCCAGCTGAACGACCAGCGCGGCAAGCTGCAGACGATGCTGGAGAATCTGGAAGAGAACCCCGTGGACCCCAGCTTGGCCGATATGGCCGTACAGCTGCTTTTAAGCGGCAGCGAGGCCCAGCTGCAGCTGGGCGAGTTCCAGCTGGAAAGCGGCCGTACCCAGCTGGAATCCGGCAAAGCGCAGTTGGACGCCGCGCAGGAAGAATACGATTCTGCCCGCGAAGAAGCGCTGAAAAGCGCCAACCTGGACCAGCTGCTGAACATGAACACGTTGAAACAGCTGATCTCCGCCCAGAACTTCTCGATGCCCGCCGGGTATATTGAGGGCGGCGAGGGCGATGACAACCGCTACATTGTAAAGGTGGGCGACACCTTCGACAGCGCCGACACACTGAAAAGCATGGTGCTGTGCAGCATTGACGGCATCGGCGATGTGCGCCTGTCCGACGTGGCGGACGTAAAGATCACCGACAACGCCGATGACAGCTACGCCAAGGTAGGCGGCAACCGCGCGGTGCTGCTCTCCATTTACAAGAGTTCCACCGCGTCCACCTCAGCTGTGTCCTCCGCCAGCACCGCCGCCATGCAGACTTTGATGGACGGCAAGGACGGCCTGCACCTGACCACTATCATGGACCAGGGCGACTACATCCGCATGATCGTCAAGAGCGTGCTGTCCAACCTGGTGGAAGGCGCCGTGCTGGCCATTCTGGTGCTGGCACTGTTCCTGAAGGACCTGCGCCCAACGCTGGTCGTCGCCATCTCGATGCCGCTGAGCGTGCTGTTTGCCATCGTGATGATGTATTTCACCGGCATCACCTTCAATATCCTCAGTCTGTCGGGCCTGGCGCTGGGCATCGGCATGCTGGTGGATAACTCGGTCGTTGTCATCGAGAACATCTACCGTCTGCGCGGGCGCGGCGTACCGGCCCCGCAGGCTTCGGTTCAGGGCGCCCGGCAGGTATCGGGTTCCATCATCTCCTCGACCCTGACCACCATCTGCGTATTTTTGCCGATGATCTTCTCCACCGGCATGGTGCGCGAACTGCTCACCGATATGGCACTGACTATCACCTTCAGCCTGCTGGCCTCGCTGATCGTAGCGTTGACCGTGGTGCCCTGCGCGGGTTCCACCGTACTGCGCACCCAAAAAGAGGTCAAGCACCCGCTGTTTGACAAGCTGCTGGACGGCTACGAGAAAGCCCTGCGCTTCTGCCTGAAAGTCAAGGCCCTGCCCCTGGGGCTGGCTATCGGCCTGCTGGTGCTGTCGGTGTGGCGCATTGCCACCATGGGCATTGTCATGATCCCCGATATGGGCAGCAACCAGCTCTCCATCACCGTGGACGTGGCCGACGACACCGCCAAGGACGACGCTTTTGCCACCGCCGATGCTGTAATGGACGCCGTGAGCGCCCTTGACGGCGTACAGACCGTGGGTGCCATGTCCGGCGGCAACAGCATGGTGTCCATGATGGGCAGTGATGCCGCCGTGGACAACACAACCTTTACCTATTATGTACTGCTGACCGATGAGGGTGCCCGCCGGGGCAGCGAAATTCAAGAACAGATCACCGATGCCACCGCCTCCCTGCCCTGCGAAGTGACCGTGAATGCCAACGGCATGATGGACATGAGCGCACTTTCCGGCAGCGGTATCGAGGTCGACCTGTACGGCAGCGACCTGAACGATTTGAACACTGCCGCCGGGCAGGTGGTCGACCTGTTGAACAGCGTGGACGGAATTGCCAACGCCAGCGACGGCCAGGAGAACGGCGACGAGGAGATCAACATCTCCATCGACAAGGACAAAGCCATGCGGATGGGCCTGACCGTAGCGCAGGTCTACCAGCAGGTAGCCGCCAAACTGACCACCGATACCACCGCCACCACACTGAAAGCCAACGGCACCAACTACACCGTGACCATCGTGGACAAGACCGAAACGCCGGATCTGGACAGCCTGTTCAACATGGAATTTGAGACGACCACCACCGATGAGGACGGCAGCAGCGTAACCGAGACCCATACCCTGGGCGAGTTTGCCACCCGCACCACCAGCGCAGGCTTTGTTTCCATCGCCCGCGAGAATGGCTCCCGCAAGATGAGCGTGACCAGCGAGACCGTGGACGGCTACAACACCACCCTGCTCTCCCGCGAGGTGGAGCCGAAGCTGGCCGCGCTGGATCTGCCCGACGGCGTGACCGCCGAGCTGGCCGGTGAAACTACCCAGGTGGCCGAGATGCTGCAGCAGATGGTGCTTATGATGACCCTGGCGCTGATCTTCGTCTACTTTGTTATGGTGGCGCAGTTCCAGAGTTTGCTGTCGCCCTTCATCGTGCTGTTTACGATTCCGCTGGCCTTTACCGGCGGCATGCTGGGGCTGATGATCGCCGGCGAACAGCTTTCGCTGATCTCGCTGATGGGCTTCCTGGTTTTGATGGGCGTTGTCGTCAACAACGGCATCGTCTTTGTGGACTACGCCAATCAGCTGCGCATTGGCGGGCTGGAGCGTACCGACGCGCTGGTAGCCACCGGCCGTACCCGTATGCGCCCCATTTTGATGACCACCCTGACCACCGTGCTGGCTATGGTAACGATGCTGTTCAGCCAGGATGTGGGCAGCGACATGAGCAAGGGTATGGCCATCGTAATCATTGGCGGCCTGACCTATGCGACGTTGATGACGCTGTTCATCGTGCCCGTGATGTACGACCTGTTCTACCGCAAGCCGCCGGTGAACATTGACGTGGGCGACGATGGCATGGACGATCTGCCCGATGACGCCGCCGAATTTGCGGCAGAGTTTGCCGCCCGCCGCGCCGGTGCAGCCCAGCCTGCCGCCGACGCCGAAGCGGAACCCACTTTTGACACCACCCTGCTGCCCCCGAAGGAGGATGCGAAATGACCCCTGACAGCCATGCACAGCGCAAAGCCAAAGTATACGAAGCCGCGCTGGCCTTAACGTCTCAGGGCGTCAGCCCCGCCGCTATGACCATCCAGCAGCTGGCCGACGCCGCGGGCATCGGCAAAGGCACCGTGTACGAATATTTTTCCTCGAAAGAAGAGATTTTGCAGGGTGTGGCCCGCTACTGCTTTGCGCAGGAGAACGAGCGCATCGCCGCCCGGTTTGACCGCTGCCGCACGCTGGTCGATTTGGAGAATGAGCTGGTGGACTATTTGCAGGAGGTTACCGCCCAGCGGATGAGCACCTACCGGCTGTTGGCCATCAGCTTTGGCCAGCAGGCCGCTTTGCCCGAATGTACCGACGCATGTCGCAGCCAGCTGACTGCCCTGACCGATGCGCTGGTGACCCGCCTGCAGGCCGCCGGGGAGATCGACCCCGACTTGACGATGGACGCTTGCCGCACCTCGATCTTCTGCACCGTGACCGGCGGGTTGATTGCCCTGTGCTGCAGCGCCGGCAGCGGGGATGCCCTGCCAGATTTGCCGCAGAATTTGCGGGAGGCATTGCATAGGAGTTTGCAAGCTCCCAAATAAATACTAAACAAAAACAGCCCTGCGCTTTGGAGAATGGCGCAGGGCTGCTTTTTTGATAGATTTAAAATGGCACTCCAAAGTTCCGCTTGGTCACAGGACCAAACGGAACTCTGGTTGGAGAAATCCTTGTATAGATGGAGTAAGTTACTTTTTGATGGTCTCCTTGATCATGTTGAATAGCACGGCTGCTCCAATACCCCAGCCAGCCAGAATAATCAGGTAATCAATAATTCCCATAGTATTCACCTCTATAAAGCGTTCAGTCTGCTTTTTCTGTCTCTTGCTTGGGAACATAGCATGCGCTGTTTGCAACGAACATTGTGATTGCCGCACAAATCAGGCCAAACAGGAAATGGCTGATTCCCAGGGGCGAACCCAGCGCCCAGTAGCCCAGCGTCGATACGATGGCAACAACGATTGTGATCAGGGTTCCCTTCTCATTCATCTTTTTACGCCAGTAGAAAATACCACAGAAAATCGGAACCAATGCCGCACCAGCCGGTGCACCAACATCTTCCATGATCGACACGATCGAAGATCCGAAATAGCCAACGATCAGGCCCGCGATTGCGACAAGGATCATAAAGATGCGCTGCAGGGTAAGCGTTTGTTTGTCATCCATCTTTTTGAAGCGGCCGACCACATCGCGGGACAGCATGATGGAGCAAACCATCGTAACCGATGCTGCGGTCCCCATAACAGCTGCCAACAATGCTGCCAGCAGGATGGCACCCAGGAATGTACCCGTGTAATTATTGATCATAGCGGGCAGGATGGAGTCCGAAGTGCCCAGTTCCGGGATCAGCGCAGCGCCAACCAAACCAATCAGGCTGGCAAACAGCAGATACGGTACATAGATCAGCAGAGTTGCGGTAAGGGAGGCGTTCCGCGCCTCACTGCCGCTCTTGGCACCGCATATACGCAGGAAGTTCTCGTTGTTGATCATGTTGCTGGTGCCAAAGTAGAGCGCAGAGGAAATCATCGTGCCCCAACCAACCGTAGCGCCGACTTTGAGCATCTCGGGACGGCTTTCCTGCAAGGCAGCAGTCACACCGGCCATACCATTTGCCTGGATCAGCGCGACCAGCGGCAACACCATAACAACAGCGAACACCATCAGGATGATGTTGACCTTGTCCGTCTTGGTTGCAGCCACCATACCGCCAATAACCGTATAGACCAGCATAACAGCCGTCATAATGATCATGGCGGTCAGCAGGCTGAGCTGCGGCACAAACATGTTCAGGATCGTACCCAGTGAACGGATCTGCGATGCCACCACAGAGAACACCGAGAAGATGCTGAGCAGTGCGATCGCATCGGCGCACTTGTTGCCCAGATGTTTACGGATCAGTTCCGGAATGGTGCTGACGTTTTCATCGCGAATCTTACGAGCAAACAGCAGGCTGGACAACATAGCGCCAATGCCTACGCCGATAGCCAGATAAAAACCAGAAACACCGTACGCATAACACATACTGGCACAGCCCAGAGTAGAACCTGCGCCGATCCAGGCGCTGGACATGGAAAACACATTGGTCCAAAAAGGGATACCGCGGTTCGCGGTTGCAAATTCTTCCGAAGTCTTTACATTGCGTCCTGCCAGAATACCGATTACAAGAATGGCAGCAATGTAAACGACCGCAATAATAATGCGTGCCATTTTTTACCTCTCTTTATATCAAGCCCCTTATTGCTGCAGGGCTTACCTCTTATTTAGCGGACATAAGATCTTTCAGGCAGGCTTCCAAGCGGTTCAACCCTTCTTCCAGCACTTCGTGGCTGGTGGCAAGGCAGATGCGCACATGCCCTTCCGATCCGGGACCAAAGAAGCGCTCACCACCGGGAACGATCGCCAGCTTATACTTGGTTTTCAAAAGTTCTACAAGTTCCACCGGATCCATTCCTGTTTCAGTGATATCCGGGAAGATCACGAAGGTTGCCTGCGGCTTGTGGCACTTAATTCCCGGCATTGCGGCAATCCGCTGCAGGGCATAATCGCGGTTTTCTGTGATTTGCTGCACGAATTGATCCACACGATAAAAGCCCTTTTCCAGGCAGGCAATACCAGCCACCTGAGAAAGCAGATTGATGCCGCCGATGGTAGAATCCACCATAGAGGCTTCTACAAGTTTATCGTAGTTTTCCTGATTGGTCGCATATACGCAGCCAATACGCAGGCCGGCCACACCGAAAGTCTTGGAGAAGCCATACACGGTAAGGGTGCGTTTATTGCGCTCCGGTCCAAACTCCAGCAGGCTGTTGAAGTGAGCTTCCGGGTAGATCATATCCGACCAGATCTCATCGTTCATGATGTAGAATCCATACTTTTCGGACAGGGTCAGCAGATAATCCAGATCCTCTTTTGTATACAGCATCCCCATCGGGTTATGCGGGTTGCAGAAACCGATCATTTTGGTTTTTGGGGTGATGTAATTTTCCAGCCCTTCCAGGCTGATACGGTCCTCTTTCAGATTCGAGGGGAACAGTTTGATGGTTGCACCGGCGTTCGACATCGAGGTACGGAACAGGAAATCCACGGGGTCAAACACAAGGCACTCATCCCCCGGCTGCAGGAACGCATCCGCAATCACCTGCATACCACGGGCAGCACTGTCAATGGGCAACACATATTTAGCTTCCACCGGCTCGTTCTTACGCTCACGGAAACTTTTTGCGAGATCCTCTTTAAATCGTTCCATGCCGCGGTTTTCGATATACGGGAAGTAACCATCCTTAATGTAATCCGTCAGGGCTTCTACCACTTCAGGTGCACAGGGGAAATCATGGTCAGCTGCCGTGAGAGGAATGACACCATCGGGGACTTCGGCCCAGCGAAGGTTATGGGCACGTTCCTTTAAAATGTCGAAATTGATCTGTTTGTTGGTGAAGTTTTCCATGTTGTCCCCCTTTATACTTCTGCAACTGCCTCGATTTCGCAGCGCACACCCTTGGGCAGGTCCTTGACGGCACAGCAGCTGCGGGCCGGGTTACTGGTGAAGTACTGTGCATAAACACTATTGAAGGTTGCAAAATCTGCCATGTCTGCCAAGAAGCAGGTGGTCTTTACTACTTTATCGATACCGGTGCCGCCAGCGGCCAGCACAGCCGCCACGTTTTTGCAACTCTGGTGAGCCTGTGCCTCGATTCCATCAGCAATCGTACCATCGGCAGGGTTTACGGGAATCTGGCCGGAGCAGTAAGCGAAACCTCCAGAAACGATGCCCTGAGAATACGGGCCAATGGCTGCGGGTGCGTTGTTCGTTGCAATGATTTTCATAAGATAGTCCTCCTTAAAAAATTCGTTCTTTTTGCAATGAAATATATTTCATTGCTCGTTGTCCTCATTATATCAATAAACTATTTTTCAGTCTATTGGCAAGTTGTAGGAAAGTTTCTTCTTTCTTTTGTTTAGTCTGACGAGTCACGGATTCTGCAGCAAAAATCGTCATATTTATGCTGTTACGCAAAAAAAGATGCCAGCCGGGTTGTCTGCCCGGCTGGCATCTTTGCCTTACTGAACTGTCTATAGTATACACATTCTCCGTGCAAATTGCAACTAAGAATGAAAAGTATTTTATTGCAAAGGCTTAACTTTTTTATTCAAGTCCCTTGCAGTGGCGCAAATGAAGGTACACGGTGTTTTTTGAAATGTTCAGGCTGTCTGCCACCTGAATCACTGCGTCCTTGATATTGAAAATGCCCGAGGCATACAACTTACTGACAATTTCTCTGTTACGCAGTACACTTCCCGCCAGCCCTTCTGCATCGGTTTCTGCTGCCGCACGCTGTACGGCAGCCTGCACCATTTCTGTAGAATTCTGTACATAGGTTTCCGCTACAGGCTGGCTCTGTGCGGGGGAAATCGTTTCCAGAAGCTGCGAAAGCGGGGTGTCCATATAAAAATTGATACACAGTAACCCGATGATTCGCTGTTCACTGCCCCGGATTGCGATCGTACAAGAGCGCAGCGGTTTTCCATCGCGGTTTGTGCTGGAATAGCAGACCGTATCCCCCTGGGTCTGTGCGTGGATACGTCCCAACATCGTAAGGGCCAATTCTGTGATAGGCGCGCCCTCGCTACGGCCCGTGTGACTATTCATCACCCGAATTGCCGAATGTTCCAGGTCTTCCAAGCTATGCAGCACCAGTTCATAGCCTGTGCCCAAATATTGTGCCAGACCGTCCAGCATCTGGCAGTAGGAATCCAATATCAGCCGATCTTCCGGCGTGAACTGCACCTCAGGTGATTTCATAGTCGCCTCCATGTCCCATCTTTTTTGCTTTCATGATACTGCATTTTAGCCAAAAAATCAAATAAATTCGCGTTCTTTTTCTTATACAAAATCGTTTACCGGACCCATCCGGTCGGCTGTATAATATTCGCTGCGCTTGATCTCGCCGGGCAGGTCGATGCCAGTAGCCTCCCGCAAGCCAAAGGCGGCAAAATAATCGCAGAATCGTTCTTTCCCAAGCCGTGCACCGATCTGGATAAAGCAGGGGTTGCAGCTGACAGCCAGCCCTTGTGCGAAAGTCTCGGCTCCGTGGACATGGCCGTTGGCGCAGCGGAACCGTGTGCCTGCCACGCTGATCTTGCCCGCGCATACAAAGTAATCGGTGGGCTTGCAGGCACCGCTGTCCAGCGCGGCGGCCGCTGTGATGAGCTTGAATACACTGCCGGGCTCGTACAGGTCGCTGATGGCCTTGTTGCGCCACTGGGCCTGCTGGGCCTTTTGCAGGGCGGCGCTGCGCTCCTCACCGATCAGGGCATCCACCGCCGCGCGGGCATCGTCATCGATGAGCCGCCGGGGCGTGTTGGGGTCGTAGTCCGGCTGGCAGCTCATCGCCAGCACAGCCCCCGTCTGCACATCCATCACAATGCCCACGCCCCGCTCGGCCACATGGTGCTCCTGCACGGCAGCGGAGAGAGCGCTTTCCAGCCAGTGCTGAATTTCTGCGTCGATGGTCAGCGTCAGGCTGTTGCCGGGCACGGCCTCCTGCAGGGTCTGGTAGTGGGTGGGCATGTCGTAGCCCCAGGCGTTTTTGGCCGTTAAGATCTGCCCGTTCTGGCCGGTCAACTCCTTATTATAGTAAAGTTCCAGCCCCCACAGGCCCGCGTTGTCTACATCGGTAAAGCCCAGCAGGCCGCCCATAAAATCTCCCTGCGGGTAGACGCGGCGGGTATCCTGCCGGATCTGGATGCCCTGGGCATTGTGCTCCTGACACCAGGCACGCACGGCGTCGGCCATCTCCCGGTTGGCGCGGCGGCGCAGCAGGCAGTCGTTGGAGGTGCGGATCGAGAATTTTTCCAGCGTTTCCGCATAGTCTAGTTCCAGGATCCCGCTCAATGCTTTGGCGGCAGGCTCCACCAGCTCGTCGGCCAGCTCCCGCGGGGCGGCACGGATGGTCCAGCAGGTCTCGCTGGCAGCCAGCAGCGTGCCATCAGCCGAGGTAATCGCCCCGCGGGCGGCGGGCAGTGTGGCCCCGCGCAGCTGCTGGTCGGAGGCGCGGGCGGCATAACCGTCGGCGTCCACCAATTGCAGCACGGCCAGCCGCCCTACTAGCCCGCCCAGGCATCCCACAGCCAGCACACCTGCCAGCAGCCGGATGCGCAGCCGCATCCCCTTGGTTTGCAAAGGTGAAAGGTGACGCATGAGAGAAGCCCCCTTTTCAGCGTAGTTCAGTTCTTTCCAAGCTATGAAACGCAATCTGGCAAAATGCCGAAATTTGGGTCGCAAATTCGTTCAAACGTCAATTGACCTTTAAACGGAATCAGCGTAAAATGTTAAGTAATGAATTTGACAATAATTTGTCAAGCTATAAAGGAGGCAATTTTATGGCAAGATTTACTCTCCCTCGTGACCTGTATCACGGCCCCAAAGCCCTGGAGGCATTGAAGACCCTGCCCGGCAAGCGCGCAATGATCTGCGTCGGCGGCGGCTCCATGAAGCGGTTCGGCTTCCTGGATCGCGCCGAGGCTTACTTAAAAGAAGCCGGCATGGAAGTGGAGCTGTTCGAGGGTATCGAGCCTGACCCGTCCGTTGAGACCGTCATGAAGGGCGCGGCTGCAATGGAAAAATTCCAGCCGGACTGGATCGTTGCCATCGGCGGCGGTTCCCCCATCGATGCCGCCAAGGCCATGTGGATCAAGTACGAGTATCCTGACATCACCTTTGAGGATATGTGCAAGGTCTTTGGCATCCCGCCGCTGCGCCGCAAGGCACACTTCTGCGCCATCTCCTCCACCTCCGGCACTGCTACCGAGGTGACTGCCTTCTCCATCATTACCGATTATGAGAAGGGCATCAAGTATCCTATCGCTGACTTTGAAATCACCCCCGATGTCGCCATCGTCGACCCCGAGCTGGCCCACACCATGCCCAAAAAGCTGGTGGCCCACACCGGTATGGACGCCATGACCCACGCCATCGAGGCTTACGTTTCCACTGCCAACTGCGACTTTACCGACCCGCTGGCCCTGCATGCTATCGAGATGATCCAGGCCAACCTCATTGGCAGCTACAACGACGATATGGATAAGCGCGACGCCATGCACAACGCACAGTGCCTGGCCGGTATGGCGTTCTCCAACGCGCTGCTGGGCATCGTGCACAGCATGGCACACAAGACTGGCGCGGCCTTTGCGGATTACGGTGCCCACATCATCCACGGTGCCGCCAACGCCATGTACCTGCCCAAGGTCATCGCCTTCAACGCCAAAGACCCCACCGCCAAAGCCCGCTACGGTGTGATTGCCGACAAGATGAACCTGGGCGGCGCCAACGACGACGAGAAGGTCGCCCTGCTTATCAAGTACCTGCGCGGCATGAACGACGACCTGAACATCCCGCACTGCATCGGCCACTACGGCCCCGACTCTTACCCCTGCGAGCAGGGCTTTGTTCCGGAGAATGTGTTCCTGGAGAGACTGCCTGAGATCGCCAAGAACGCCATCGCCGACGCCTGCACGGGCTCCAACCCGCGCCAGCCCAGCCAGGAAGAAATGGAAAAGCTGCTGAAGTGCTGCTACTACGACACCGAGGTCGACTTCTAAACTTTATACCAAAAAACCGGGTCCCCGCTGCGGGGCCCGGTTTTTTTGCTGCCCCCAACCGGGCAATATCCATCCGATTGCAAATTTTATGCCATCGGCAGCCGGACAGCAAATTTGCGCAATTTTTGCCTGTTTGCCTTGCTTTTTATCAATTGCATCACCGCGGATGTTGGGCTATAATGATACATAATTCGTGCAGATATTATGCCCTTTGGGTTTAGGAAAATGAAGGAGGAACTCCCGGTATGGGTACCGCAACGCAAGCAAAGGCGCCGCTTTTTACGCGGTCTGCGCTGGTGGCGCTGATCTGGCCGCTGTTTTTGGAGCAGACCCTAAGCGTGACGATGGGCATGGCTGACACCCTGATGGTGGCCGGTGTGGGCGAGGCGGCTGTGTCCAGCGTGTCGCTGGTGGACAGCCTGAACATTCTGATTATCCAAATCCTGGCGGCACTGGCCACCGGCGGCGCGGTGGTCGCCAGCCAGTACATGGGCCGCCGCGACCAGGAGAGCGCCCAGCGCAGCGCGGCCCAGCTGTACAGCGTGCTGGCCATCTCCACGGTTGCGGTGGGCGTGCTGTGCCTGGCGCTGTCCCGCCCCATTCTGCGCGGGGTGTTTGGCAGCATTGACGACGAGGTCATGCACTACGCGCAGCAGTATTTCATCATCAGCGCTATCTCCTACCCGTTCATTGGGCTGTACAACGGCGGCGCAGCGCTGTTCCGTGCCCAGGGCAACAGCCGCATCAGCATGCTGGCCAGTTTGGTGATGAATGTCATCAACATCGGCGGCAACGCGCTGTTGATTTATGGCTTTGGCATGGGCGTTGTGGGCGCGGCGCTGGCTACGCTGATCGGCCGCGTGTTTGCGGCAGTGTGGATCTTGTGGCAGAACCAGAACATCCACAACCCGCTGCGGGTGGCCGGTTTTGCCGACCTGCGCCCCCGCAAGGAGCCAATCATGAAGGTGCTGGCCATCGGTGTGCCGTCGGGTTTGGAGAACGGCATGTTCCAGATCGGCAAGCTGTGCGTCAGCAGCCTGACCTCGACCCTGGGCACCGCCGCCATTGCGGCCAATGCCGTGGCCAACAGCGTTTGCACGGCGGCCAACGTGCCCGGCGCTACGATGAACTTGGCCATGATCCCAGTGGTGGGCCGCTGTCTGGGTGCCGGGGACAAGGAACAGGCGAAAAAGTACTCCCTGCAGCTGACCGGTATTGCCATCGTGGGCCTGGGGCTGACCAATTTGGCCATGTTTTTGCTGCTGCCGGAGATTATCACCTGGTTCCACCTGTCGGCCGAGGCGGCCAGCATGTGCACGGTGGTGGTGCACTGGTTCAGCGTGTTCTGCGTGGTGTTCTGGGCCCCCAGCTTTACCCTGCCCAACGCCCTGCGCAGCGGCGGCGATGCCAAGTTTACGATGCTCGTCAGTATCGCCAGCATGTGGGTGTTCCGCGTGATTTTAAGCTATTTCTTTGTGCTGCAGATGCACATGGGGCTGACCGGCGTATGGTTTGGCATGTTTGTGGATTGGATCTGCCGGAGTATTTTGTTTGGGGTACGGTTTTATAGCGGCAAATGGATGGAGCATAAGGTAATTTAATTTCTGCTTTCCCCTGCTTAGGGTGTATCTGAAAAGTCCTCAGCGCTGTTCAATTCTACTAAAAAGCACATCTGCTGCGTTGCTCATTCTTGCAATACATCCAGTATTGCAGCGGATTCGCGCCTTGCAGCTGTTGCTTTTCAGCGAATTTTCCAGCACTTTTGACTTATCAGATATACCCTAGGTGGGGGAAAGCATTTTTTATTGACAATTTTGGTCTACTGTGATAGACTACCAATAGAAGGAGTCTATTCATGTAGACCAAAGGAGAAAACCATGAACCATTTAGCCGAAGCTGAATACCGGTTTGCCTGCCTGGTGTGGGACACCGAGCCCCTGCCCAGCGGCCAGCTGGTCAAACTTTCCGCCGCCGAGCTGGGTTGGAAAAAAAGCACCACCTACACCGTGCTGAAAAAGCTGTGCGAGCGCGGCATTCTGCAAAACGAGGGCGGCACTGTGACCAGCCTGGTAAAAAAGGAGGAAGTGCAGTGCGCCGAGAGCGCCGCCGTGGTGGACAAGACCTTTGACGGCAGCCTGCCGCGCTTCGTGGCCGCATTTTTGAACTCGAAGCCCATCAGTGCCGCCGAAGCGGCCGAGATCCGCGCCCTGTTGGACGCGGCCCAATCGAAAGAGGGGTGACTATTATGCGCAGCACCGTGCTTTCGTTTTTGCTGCTCAGCCTGTGGGGCGGCGCGGCGGCGCTGGCGGCCTGGGTCGTCTGCCGCCTGTTGCGCCGTGCCCATGCGCCCAGCCGGTTTTTGTGCTGGCTGTGGCTGGCCGTGGGACTGCGGTTCGTGCTGCCCTTTGGCATCCCGCTTGCCCTGCCCCGCCCGCAAAACACCCAACTGGCCGAGGCCGCCGACACTGTGCAGGCCCTGACCCAGCCGGGGCTTACCGCCCCGGACCTGCCTGCCATGGTTCCCGCTGCCCCCGCCGCGCCTGCGCCCTGGTACACCACACTGACCGTGTGGCATCTGCTGGCGGCGGTATGGGCTGTGGGCGTGGCACTGCTGGCCGTGCGTGCCGTGTGGGGCTACCTGCGCCTGTCCCGCCAGGTGGCGCTGGCCTGCAAAACGCCGGATGGCTGCTTCAGCGGCCCCTGTGTGCCCACGCCCTTTACCCTGGGCCTGCTGCGGCCCCGCATCTATCTGCCCGCCGGGCTGGCTGGCCCCGCCCGGGACGCCGTCATCTTGCACGAGCGCACCCACATCCGCCGGGGCGACCCGCTGACCAAGCCGCTGTTTTACGCCGTGGCCTGCCTGCACTGGTTCAACCCGCTGGCGTGGCTGGCCTTCCGCGAGTTTGAGCGCGACATGGAGGCCGCCTGCGACGAAGCTGCCGTGCGAGGCCAATCTTCCGCCGCCCGCAGCGCCTACTGCGAGAGCATTCTGCGGTTTGCCATGCAGGGGCGCGGCGTGCCTGGCAGCCTGGCCTTTGGTCAGGGCAGCGCTAAGACCCGCATCGTGCATCTGCTGCATTACCGCCGCCTGGGGGCCGGGGCCATGGCCCTTTGCGCCGTGGTAATCGCCGCCAGCATGACGGCCTGCATGGTGCGCCCTACTTTGGAAAACACCCCCGCCGCCACGCCGGAGACCGCCGAAGCCGCTGAGCCGGAGGCCACGCCTACCCCCGCACCGACGCAGGCCCCCACCGCTGTGGTCAACACCGCCCAGCTGCCACTGCTGGAGGACCCCGACAACAGCCCGCTGTTTATCGATCCTGTACCGGATTACAAGTACATTTCCCGCTTTATGGGCAACGGCCACCGCGGTGACGATCTGTGTGCCGCCCCCGGCACCGATGTGCTGGCCGCGGCCGATGGCGTTGTCGTCCAGGCCGCCGAGCATTACAGCTGGGGCAACTTTGTGGTCATCGACCACGGCACGAACGGCGAGGGCCACAGCTGGCGCACCCTGTACGCCCACCTGCAGAGCTATACTGTGGAAGTCGGACAGCATGTTACCCAGGGGCAGATCATCGGCTACGTAGGCAGCACCGGCCGAACCACCGGCAACCAGTGTCATTTTGAAGTATATGTGGACAACACCCTGACCTCTCCGCGCTGGTTTACTGCCTACCATGGCGAGGGCGACCACGCCGAGCCGACCGACGAGGAGCGGCAGGAGCTGATCGACCGCTGCGTTGCCGCCAAGGCGGATAATGCCTTTAGTGCACTGGATACCGCCCTGGACGGCCAGGGGGCGCAGGCCATTGTCTTTTCGCTGCCGCTCGTCCTTTCTGACGATGTGCGGATGAGCAGCACTTTCGCCCAAAACCACACCGGCGTAGACCTGGCGGCCCCGGAGGGCACCACCGTACTGGCCGCCGCCGACGGCACCGTGACCGAGTATGACTATAATGAGGACGACGGCTACTATCTGGTGCTGTACCACAGCATGGACGACGGTGCCTCGTGGCAGACGCGATACAGCCACCTGGGCAGCGTGAAGGTGCAGGTCGGGCAGCAGGTCGTGCAAGGCCAGGAGATCGCCGCCTGCGGCAGCACCGGGGCCAGCACCGGCCCCTACCTGCATTGGGAAGTGCTGAAAAACAGCGAACCCGTAGACCCGCAGACGGTTTGTGAACACCTGTCTACCCTATAATAAGGTAACACTCCTATGAAATATTCTTCCCCCGGCCCCGCCCTGTTGGCGGCGGGGCTGCTTTTTTGCACCCTTTTTGCGCCGTTTGGCGCGTATGCTGACAGCAAAAAGGACGAATTATCGGCAAAACAGAATCAAGCCCAGCAGGCCTACAACGAAGCCCAGCAAGAACTGGAAGAACTGCAAAACCAGCAAAGCGAGACCCAGAGCCAGATCGACCAATTGCAGGGGCAGAGCGCCGAAGTCGCCGCCCAGTTGAGCGGCATATATACAGCCTTGCAGGAGGCCCAGCGCACCCTGGACGAGCGCACCGCGGCCGCCGAGCAGGCCGCCCAGGCGCTGGCGGACAAGCAGGCCGAGTACGACGCCAGCCTGGCCCGCTACAAAAGCCAGATGGGCGCGATGCAGCTTTTGGACGGCGGCGGCAGCATTACCCTTTTGATGCAGGCCCGCAGCCTGTACGAGGTGCTGACCTTTGCCGAGACCCTGCGGGAGCTGGCCGACCACAACAGCGCCGCCCTGGCGCAGTTGAACGCCGAGGCCGAAGCCCTGGACACCGCCCGCGTCGAGGCCCAAGCCGCTGCTGACGAAGCCGAGGCCGCCCGCGCGGCGCTGGATGCCCAGCAGACCGCCCTGGAAGCTACACAAAACGAGCTTGGCAGCGCCTTACAAGCCGCCAACACCGCCCTGACCGAGCAGCAGGCCGCCGAACAGGCACAAGCTGTGGTGACCGAGGCCGCCCGCAAAGCCTATCTGCAGGCCACGGCGGATCTGGACGCCTACGCCCGCGCCCAAAGCAGCAAGTACACCACCGCCGACCTGCACCTGACCAGCCTTGCCTTCCGCTGCCCGCTGGACAGCTATGGGCGCATCACCACCCAGTTTGGCGAGGCCGACCCCTGGGGCATCCCCCACCGGGGCACCGACTTTGCCGCGCCGGGCGGCACGCCGGTCTACGCCATTGCTGATGGCATCGTGAGCGCGGCCGCCGCCGTGTACAGCTACGGCAACTGTGTGCAGATCAGCCACGGCACGGCCGACGACGGCAACACCTACGACAGCCTGTATGCCCACCTGAGCAGCATTGCCGTCAGCCAGGGCAGCGCTGTGACCAAGGGGCAGGTCATCGGCTACGTGGGCAACACCGGCAACGTGTACAGCACCGGGGGCGGCGGCTATCACCTGCACCTGGAACTGCGGGTCAACCGCGCCCGCGTGAACCCGCTGGCTTACGTACCGCAATGAGTAACGACTTTTTGTATTGGTTTGGCTTTTATGTAGAGTATCGGCTGCTCTGCCTTGCACGCGGGCTGGCCGCCTTTACCCGCTGGTTTGTCCGGGTACTGGGTGCGCTGCTGACGGCGGTGCTGCGCCCCGTCGCGCTGGGGTGCATCCAGCTGCGGCAGGCCTTGCGCCGCCCCAAAGCATGGCTGGGGCTGGTGGTCCCGGTGGCGGGAGTGCTGGCCTTTGCGTGGCTGGTGCGCACCTGGCTTGGCCAGCCCTTTGCCCTGCGGGTGGAATTAAATGGCACCGTGGTGGGCTATGTGGCCAGCGAGCAGGACTTTGATACTGCCCGCGCCGATGTGCAGGCCCGCGTGAACACCGCCCGCGCCCTTCTGGAAGCGGCAGGGGCCGACGTGCCCAACTGGGACCTGGACCCGGCCTTTACGCTGGCCGTCAGCGCCGACACGATGACCCCCGGTGAGGTGGCCAACGCCATTTTGCAGGCCAGCGGCAGTGAAATCACTGCGGGCACCGCCGTCTACGTGGACGGCGCTCTGCGCTTTGTGACCACCGAGGGCGACCACCTGCGCACCCTGCTGGCCGCGGTGCGCCGTCCCTACATGGACCCCGCCGACGCCGACAGCCGCGTGGTGTTTGCCCACGAGCTGACGCTGGCAGACGGCATTTACCTGACCGGGTCGGTCAGCCCCTATACCGAGGTTGTATCCGCCCTGCAGGCCAATGACGGCGAGCTGCTGCGGGTACAGATCCGCCGCCGGGAGCGGTACGAGCAGGAGCTTGCCTACGATACCCAAATTGTGGAAGATGACACGCTTGATTTTGGCAAAAGCGAGACCGTGCAGACCGGCGTGCCGGGCCGCGAGACCGTGACCTACGAGGTAGTGTACGAAAACGGCGCCGAGGTGGACAGCCGCGTGTTGGATGTAGCCCGCACTGCCGAGCCGGTGCCGGAGGTCATCCGCCGGGGCACCCGGTTGCAAAACGGGATGATCGGCAAGCTGGGCACCGGCAGTTTCATCTGGCCCGTGCCCGCCTACCGGCACATTTCCCGCTGGGCGAACTTTACTCCCGGAATCAACTATCACCAGGGCGTGGACATTGCCGCACCCTACGGCACCGAAATTTACGCCGCCGACGCCGGAACCGTGGTGGAATGTACCCGCCATTGGAGCTGGGGCAACTACGTGAAGATCGACCACGGCAACGGGTACCAAACGCTGTACGCCCACATGTCGGCCCAGGCGGTGCACGTAGGCGACGTGGTGGAGCAGGGGCAGGTCATAGGCTATGTGGGCAATACCGGCAACTCCTTCGGGAACCACTGCCATTTTGAGATGTATTATAACGAGCGGTTGTTCAGTGCAAGGGATGTGTTCCCGGATATGCCGGAGTGGAACCGCTAAAAGCCTCCCTCTGGGAGGGAGGTGGCGCATCCTCTCACTCATTTTATTTTTTTCAGCCGGCACTTTACTTTTTTGGTTTTGTGTGCTAGAATACTTTACATAGTAAAGCGACCCCTGCTTGCGGTGCAATGACGCGCCGTTGGTGGGGGTCGTGTCTGTTTTTTAGAGGGTATTTTTAGGGGGAAGCTATGGACCGTATCGATCGAAAAATCCTGGACATCCTGCAAAAGGACGCCCGCGCACCGCTGAAAGAAATTGCCGACCGTGTATTTTTATCCAGTCCTGCGGTGTCGGCCCGCATGGCCCGGCTGGAAAGCTCCGGCGCGATCATGAGCTATCAGGCCCAGGTGGCCGCGCCGATGCTGGGGTACATGGTCAAGGCGTTCGTCAACCTGGACATGGACCCCCAGCGCAAGCCGGAATTTTACCCCTACATTGAAAGCTGCCCCCATGTGGTGGAGTGCAACTGCGTGACCGGCGATTACAGCATGCTGATCGAGGTGCTGTTTGCCACCACGCAGGAGCTGGACCAGTTCATCAACCATTTGCAGCAGTTTGGCCGCACCCGCACGCAAATCGTGTTCTCCACACCCGTGGAGCACCGCGGCGTGCCCGTCAGTGTGGAGGAAGATGCCGCCGATCCTCAGAAATAACCGCCGTCCTGGTGGGTGCTCTGGCTTTCCAGCCCCATGGATACGCCCAGGGCTTCATCCACGCGGCGCATGTCATCCTCGGGGATGCGGCCCGCACGCTCCCGCAGGCGGCGCTTATCCAGGGTACGGATCTGCTCGGTCAAAATAATGCTGTCCTTGGCCAGGCCGCAGCGGTCGGCCCGCACGCTGATATGCGTAGGCAGGCGGTTTTTATCCTGCCGGCTGGTGATGGCCGCCGCGATCACCGTGGGGCTGTGCCGGTTGCCGATCTCATTCTGGATGATAAGTACCGGCCGTATCCCGCCCTGCTCGCTGCCCACGACGGGGCTTAGGTCGGCGTAAAAAACCTCGCCTCTGTGCACTTCCATAGAAAAAGCCTCCTCTCGTTTGCTTATCTAGAGTATAAGCGAGAGGAGGTTTTTTTAATCACTCTGTTTTTCGATTTCTGCGGCCAGCGCGTCGCCTTTGACGCAAAAAGCCGTAAACGCACGGCTGCGCTGCAAGGGCTGCATGATAAACCTGGTACGCAGCGTGTCGATGGCCGCGCAGCCCGCGAAAGTCAGCACGATGACCAGCAGCGTGTACGCCGCCGAGCCGTGGTGCGCCTGGGCGCGGAAGATGCCGTTCCACAAAAAGTCCCGCAGCACGGGGACCTGGTGCAGGATGTAAACGCCCAGCGTCGTGCCCGCCAGCCCGTTGATGAACCGGTTGCTGCCGAGGTCCAGATTTTTGAAGAAGTGGAACAGCGCCAGCGCCGCCAGCAGGCCGGGCAGTGCGCCCAGCGCCGTGCGGTAGTAGGCAATGTACTGGAACGCCTTGCTGTCGGTCGCGCCCCGGTATTCCAGCACCGCGCGGATGGCGGTGTTGGCCAGCGGCAGGCCCAGGCCGAGGACAAGCGCCGCGGCGGGGCGGTTCAGCAGGCGGGACAGGCGGTTATCCGGCCAGCGGCGCAGGTAGGCAGCCAGCAGGTAATCGTAGAGGAACATCCACGCCGTATCGCCCAAAATTCCGTCCTGGCCAAACACCGTGGGGTAAACGACCAGCGGCACAGCCAGCACCAGCAGCACGCCTTTGTGGGCGCGGCGGGGCAGCCCGTGCAGCAGCCGGTTGAGCAGCGGCACGCAGAGCAGCAGCACCAGATAGTCCGAGATGAACCACAGCTGGCGCGTACCGGCGGGAAACGCCGCCCAGCGCAGTGCGCCGAGGGAGACATCCAGCCCGGCCAGCCTGCACAGCAGCGTGACTGGCACGGTGTACAGCCACAGCGACAGCCACAGCGACAACGGGCGGCGGGTTTTGAACGGCTGTTCGCACATAAACCAGCTGCCCACCAGCACAAACACGGTGCAGGCAATGCGGGAGCCGCAGCCGATGAGGCAGAACACGAAGGAGGACGGCAGCGTGGAATAATCCGCAATGCCGCCCTGGCCGGTGAGGTGGTCGCCGATGATGAGCAGCATGCAAAGGATGCGCAGCAGTTCCAGATTGCTGGCGCGGGGGGCTTTTGTCGGCACGGCGTACCTCCTTTCCGATCGTTACAAAATAAGGCGGCCCATGGCCGCCCGTAAAAGGCAGTTATTTGTTTTGTTCCAGAATTACAAACGCGCAGGCCAGGCCGTTTTCGTGGGTCAGGCTCAGGTGCGGGGTCAGGGCGTTGGCGGCGGTCCATTCGACGGCGGGGCCGGTCAGGGCAAAATAAGGCGCGCCACTTTCTTTACGCAATACCGTTAAATCTGTCAGTGCAAAGCCGCCCAGGCCGGTGCCTGCGGCCTTTAAAAAAGCCTCCTTGGCGGCAAAGTTGGCGGCGGCTGTCTCGGCACGGTGGGTGCCGCCCCGCTCGTTCAGCAGGGCCTGCTCCGCCGGGGAAAAAACACGCTGCACAAAGGCGGGCTTTTGCAGCTTTGCCGCCATGCGGTCTGCCGCGCAAAGGTCGGTGCCGATGCCGAAGATCATACTTTCATCCTTTTCGTTTCAACTCAACGCAAACTCCAACAGTGCGGCTCTTTCGTTCAGCACGCGGCCCTCCATAACGGCGGTCAGCAGTCGCTGCAGGGTAGCACCCACGGCGGGGCCGGCGGGCAGGCCGGCTTCCATCAGGTCGCCGCCGTTTACGGCCAGCTGGCGCATGGTGTAGCAGGCGGTCTTGGAAAGCTCGGTCATCCGGGCCTCAAAGGCGGCCACCTCGTTCCGCCGGGCTTTGACCTCCGGCGTGTCGGCGTGGGCGTCCAGGTCGGCATATTTCAGCGCGCAGAGCCGGTGCAAAAACACCGCACCGTAGCGGTTGAGACTTTTTAAAATGGCGGTGTCCCCCGCCGGGACCGGGGCATCATGGATGGCGATCAGCCCGGTAGTCCCCTCGATCAGATAGCCGGGGGCTTTCAGGCGGCGCAAAATCGTGCGGGCCATCGCCGCGCCCCGCTGGTTGTGGCCCTTAAAGTGGGCCGCACCGTCCGCGCCCACGCTGCGGCACTGGGGTTTGGCAATATCGTGCAGAAACGCTGCCCAGCACAGCACCCGCGCGCCGCGGGTATCCTGGCCGCGCAGGTCCAGCTTTTCCACCGCCACGGCCGAGTGCTGCCACACATCGTAGCAATGCCAGCGGCCGGGCTGGGTGCAGCCGATGCAGGCCTGCACTTCGGGCACCGCACCAGCCAGGATCTCGCCGTATTTGGCCAGCGTCGGCCCCGCGTTGGGGGCGCCGAGCAGACCGTCGATCTCGGTATAAATACGCTCGGCGCTCACGCTTTGCAGCGTATCCCGCGCCTGCAGGGCCGCGGCAGCGGTGGCTTCGTCCAAAGCAAAGCCCAGCCGGGCCGAGAAGCGCAGCGCCCGCAGGATGCGCAGAGCATCCTCGGCAAAGCGCTGGGCCGGGTCGCCCACACAGCGGATCATGCCCGCCGCCAGGTCATCCCGCCCGCCGTACAGATCAATAATGCCCTTGCCCGGGGCGTAGGCCATGGCGTTGATGGTAAAATCCCGCCGGGCCAGGTCCCTGGGCAGGTCGTCCACGAACTGCACCGCGTCGGGATGGCGGTGGTCGTGGTAGTTGCCGTCCAGGCGGTAGGTGGTCATCTCGTAGGGTTTGCCGTGGAGCACCACCGCCACCGTGCCGTGCTTTTCGCCGGTCAAAATCAGCTGATGGTCGGCAAACAGGCGGCGCATCTCCTCCGGCCGGGCCGAGGTACAGATGTCCCAGTCCCCGGGGGTGCGGCCCAGCAGGCTGTCACGCACGCAGCCGCCCACCACATAGGCAGTGTGCCCGGCGCTTTGCAGCGTTTGCAACAGGCCGATGACATCCCGCGGCAGATAGATGCTGTCCCGGTTCATGGTGCTGTCCCCCTTTCCCTGGTTTGGTGGTGTATTAGGCGCGGTGCCACTCCTGCGAAAGATCAACGATGCAGGCCAGGCTGCCTTCCTCATCTTTCAGCGAAGCGACCTTCTCGGCGGCCTTGTCGGCGTCGATCATCCAGGTCAGGATGAAAAAGTTCTCGGCCGGGACCTCGTAGTAGACCCAGGCGCCGTCGGCGCGCAGCAGGTCGGGCAGGTGGTCCAGTTCGCCTTCCAGCAGGCCCTGGCCTTCCTCGCCATAAATCATCTCGGGGCCGACCTGCAGAGAGTCGATCACGTTGATGCTGCTATTGATATACGTATCGCGGTCGACCGTTTTATCTCCGGCCTCCCACGCACTGGCGAACGCCTTGACCAGCAGTTCGCGGACTTCCAATTTACTGTCACCCATCTGATACATAACAGGAACCCTTCCTTAAACCATAATATAAAATAAGTATAGCACAAAATGGGACGGTTGGGTATGCCTATTTTGTTTTTTGTACTGCGCGGCGGGGATAAATTTTCTGCTTTTGTTGACAAAGGCGGAAAGCAGGCTATAATTGTTGTATGTACAACGATGTAGGTACAACCAGTTTGCCCGGATACGGAGGCGGCTATGGATATTACCGAACGCAAAATTACCAAAATTGCCCGCGAGGCAGAGAAGCTGGTACTGCTTACCCTGCGGGAAAAGGGCGTTGGCACGGCGGAGATCGACCTGATCCACGCGCTGCGCCATCACCCCGGCTGCACCCAGGCGGCGCTGGCCGAGCTGCTGCACGCCGACAAGGCGGCCATCGCCCGGCGCACCAAAAACCTGGAAGCGAAAGGCTATTTGGTGCGCAAGGCCAGCCCCAATGACCGCCGCAGCCAGCTTTTGTACCCCACCGAGAAAGCCGAAAGCCTGAAATCCTCCAAGGCGGAGATCGAGGCCGAATTTTACGAGTACCTGACCAGTACCCTGCCCGCCGACGAGGCCGCCGCCTTTGCGGCTACGCTGCACAAGCTGTACACGGCCTCCAAGACCGAGAGCCGCGCGGGGTTCCCGCACTTTAAACAATCCACAGAGGGTGAAGCGGAACATGCAGAATGACAAGAACTTCCGCCCGGACCGCATCGGCGCCTACTTCCGCATCGAATGGCTACCGCTGGCGCTGGTCACCGTTTCGGGCCTGATCTACAACATCGGTCTGCTGGCCACGCCCTGGTTTGAGGGGCGGCTGGCCCAATGCCTGGCCGATATTTTGGACGGCAGCGCCACCGCCGCGGCCATGGCCATACTGGTGCTGACCTATGTGCTGGTTACGCTGGTGGTGCAGGCGGCGCGGTTCATCAAACGCTTTTACGTGCGCCGCTTTGCCAATAACATCAACCGCCGGATGAAGGGCATCCTGTACGCCAACCTGGTGCGCCAGAGCCGCGCCGCACTGGAAAAAGAGGGTGCTGGCGAGCTGATGACCAAGGCCATCTCCGACGTGGACGACTGCGTGGAGGGCATGCGGAAATTCACCACCGAAATTTTTGATACCGGCGTAGCGCTGGCAGGTTACATCGTGATGCTGCTGTTGTATGATTGGCGGCTGGCGCTGTTGAGTTTGCTGTTTACACCGGTCTCCTACATATGCGCGGCGTGGATGAAAAAGCCGGTGCAGCGCGAAGGCGCCGCCTACAAAAAGGCCGCCGGTGCGTTAAGCGCCGCCACGCTGGACCGTGCCCAGAACGCCGCCACCTACCGCATTTACGGCTGCGAGACCGCCCGCGAGGCCCGGTACGAGGACGTGCTGACCACCTACGAAAAGACCGCCGTGCGCAGCAACGTGTGGCAATCGGCCCTGCCGCCGCTGTATCTGGCGGTGTCCGAAGCGGGCGTGCTGTTCATTTTGTGGTTCGGTGCCAAAAACGTGCTGGGCACCGGGTGGCAGGCCTGGGACATTGCGGCGTTTACTACGTTCCTCTCCTGCTTTACCAAACTGACGGTAAAATCGTCGAAAGCAGCGAAGCTGTTCAACGCGGTGCAGAAAGCCGAAGTCTCCTGGAAGCGCATCAAACCGCTGATGAAACTGCCGGAGGAGCCGGACGAGCTGGCTGTGCCCGCCCCCGCCGATGTAACGCTAGAGGATCTGTCCTTTGGGTATACCGAGGAGCCTATTTTTGCGGGGCTGGATCTGACAGCCCACCCGGGGGAGATCATCGGCATTACGGGGCCGGTGGCCTGCGGAAAATCCACTTTTGGGCGTGTATTTTTGTGTGAAGCTTCCTATGGCGGCTCGGCCCGGTTCGGCGGAAAAGAATTCTCTGCGCTGACTCCGCGGGAAATTGCATCCACCGTCGGCTACCTGGGGCATGACCCGGAGCTGAGCGCCGACACCGTGCAGAACAACGTGCTGTGCGGCAGCAAGCAGGACCCGATGCCCTGGTTGGCTGCTGTGGCGCTGAAAGACGAAGTGCAGGCCATGGAGAACGGTGTGGACACCGTGATCGGCCCCAGCGGCACGCGGCTTTCCGGCGGTCAGGCCCAGCGGCTGGCGCTGGCCCGCACGCTGGCGCATCCCCGGCCGGTGCTGGTGCTGGACGACCCGTTCTCGGCGCTGGACCGCAGCACGGAGGATACCGTGTTTGCTAACCTGCAGGAGTACGCCAAGGATAAGGTCGTTTTCCTCATCTCCCACCGGCTGTACCATTTTCCCCAGATGCAGCGTGTAATTTTTATGGAGGATGGCAAGACCACCGTGGGCACCCACGAGGAATTGCTGGCGGCGGTACCGGCCTACCGCCAGCTGTACGAAAGCCAGACAGGAGGGCAGCAGCATGAAAACGAACAATAAAAGCGGCGTGTTTGCAGCCCTCCGCATGGCGGCCCGGGCACACTACCCGCTGACTATTGGCACACTTTTATGCGTGGCGGCGTCAGTTATCGCCTCGCTGCTGCCGCCGCTGCTGCTGGCACGCATCATTGATGGGCTGGCGGCGGGCCTGCCGCTGACGATCTGGGCGGTGCTTATCTACTTTGCCAGCCTAGCGCTGGAGGGGGTGCTGTCCTCGGCGCAGGAAAGTCTGCTGGTGCTGTTTGGGCAAAAGATGACCCACGCGCTGCGGTCCGAGATGTCCCACAAATTGACGCAGCTGCCTGCACGCACGCTGGTGGACCAGAACCCCGGCGAGGTGGCCGCGCGGTTCTCCGGCGATGTGGACACGGTGGAGGCACTGTTCACCTCCGGCATCATCAGCATGGTGGCGGACGCCTGCCGCATCCTTTCCATTATGGCGGTCATCGCCGCGAAGAATCCCGGTCTGGCGCTGATTTTACTGCTGGTACTGCCGCTGTTTGCGGTGTTTACCCGCCGTGTACAGCGCCGCATGCTGGCCGCTCAGCTGGACAACCGCCGGGCTGTGGCCGCCGTCTCCGGCCAGGTGCCCGAGACGCTGCACAACATCCGCACCATCCGCGCGCTGGGCATGGAGCAGTACATGGAACGCCGCTATGATCGGTGCATCGGCGCGGGCTACGCCGCCATGGAGCGCACTAACTTTTACGATGCCGTCTACTCCCCCGTTGTGCTGCTGCTGAACGCCGTGGTGGTGGGCATCGTTATGCTGCTGTCGGCCTCCGGCAACGCGGTGGTGCTGGAGCTGTTCGGCATGTCCGTCGGCACCTCGGTAGCCGTTATCAACTACATATCGCGCATTTTCGCCCCCATTGAAAGCCTGGGCATGGAGGTTCAGACCATCCAGTCTGCCATGGCGGGCGTGAAACGCATTGATGCGTTTTTGGCCCAGCCGGAACGGGAAATTTCCGCACAGCGTACCAGGGCGGCCCGGGGCGATGTGGAACTTTCCCACGTCACCTTTGGCTACGGCGAGAAACATGTGCTGAATGACTTCTCGATGACCGTGAAACAGGGCGAGCAGGTCACGCTGATCGGCCGCACCGGCGCGGGCAAGAGTACCGTGTTCAAGCTGCTGCTGGGGCTGTACCCGGCCGAAAGCGGCACCGTCACCATTGGCGGCGTACCGGTGGCGGACATCACCGACCGGGAGCGCCGCACCTGCATCAGCTGTGTGGAGCAGCATTTTGCCCGCGTGCCCGGCACCGTGCTGGACCAGATCACACTGGGCGATCCACAGATCACCGCCGAGATGGCCAAACATGCGGCCCAGCTGGCGGGCATTGACGGGGCCATCGAAGCGCTGCCCGACGGCTACGACACCCCGTGCAGTGAAGGGATGTTCTCTCAGGGCGAGTGGCAGCTGTTGTCCATCGCCCGCGCCGCCGCGGCGGACCCCGCTGTGCTGCTGCTGGACGAGATCACCGCCAACCTGGACGCCGAAACCGAAGCCCGCGTGCTGGAGGCCCTGCGGCGGGCGTCCGAGGGTCGCACGGTACTGTCAGTGTCCCACAGAATTTATGAGAACCTGGGCGGGCGAACTGTAGAAATCAAAATATTATAAGTTGTCGCTTATTTTCAGGAAAAGCCTTGACCTTCCAGTGGGTGCAGGGTGTACGATAACCGGGAAAGGAGCGTGATGTTATGAACATCAAGCAGACAGCGGATGCGTCGGGCGTATCGGCGCGGAACATTCGCTACTATGAGCAGGCGGGGTTGCTGACCCCGGCACGCAACCCAGAGAACGACTACCGTATCTATACGGATGCCGATGTGCGGACGCTGAAACTGATTCGCGTGCTGCGCACACTGGATATGCCAGTGGAGGATATCCGCGCGGTACTGAGCGGTACACTGCCGCTGACCGAGGCTGCTGAACGCCAGCGCCGACAGCTGGAGGCCGAGCAGCAAAAGCTGGCAGCGGCCGCAGCCTTCTGCACGGAGCTGGCCGCCGGCGACCGAACGGCGGCAGAGCTGGATGTGGACGACTGCCTGGCTCGGATGGACTCCCCTGCCCAGGCGGGCGGCTGGTTTACCGGCTGGGTGCAGGACTACCGGAAAATGGCGGCTGCCGAGCATAAACGGCAGTTTACCTTTACGCCGGACACCGCCATTGCAACCCCGCAGGAATTTACGGCGGCACTGCTGGCTTGGGCAGACGAAAACGGCGTGGATGTGAACATGACCCGGGAGAGCATGACCCCGCATTTTATGCTTGACGGCATTGAGTACAGGGCCGTGCGGTATTCGAGCCATGTGCGCAATATCCCGATACTGCGGGTGCGGTGTGAGGTGTGCGATCCATCGGCGCTGGCGGTAGAGGGCGACCCGAAGCGGCTGCGGGTGCAGAGATTTCTGCACTACGGTCTGCCGGTGCTTGTATGCCTTGCATTGGCGGTGGTCTGGATCTGCACCCGGAATATGCCGCTTTGGCCCGACAAGGCGGCTATGCTGCTGGTGCTGGGCGCTCTTGGCATCGGGTACGGCTTCCGCGGGTGGTATCTCTACTATAACGATCGGGACCAATAAAAAATGGGAGACAGCGCTGGCTGTCTCCCATTTGATTTATCCCAGCAGCAGTTTATGCAGGTCTTCCACGGTGTCCGCGATGGCAGCGGCACCGGCGGATCGCAGTTCCTCGCGGGTGCCGTAGCCGTAGAAGGCGCCGATGCAGGGCAGGGCGTTTTTCTTCGCGCCGATGACATCGTGCTCACGGTCACCGACCATGACAACGCCGGTCTTATCGGTCAGGCCGATGGTGTCCAGCGCGTAGGCGATGACCTCGGCCTTGTCGGTGCGGGTCTCGTCCAAAGTCGCACCGCAGATGGCGGTAAAGTACTGCGCCAGATCAAAATGCTCCATGATGCGGCGGGCGTACTCCTCGGGCTTGCTGGTGGCCAGCACCAGCTGGCAGCCGCGGGCGTGCAGGTCGGCCAGCAGCGCGGGGATGCCGGGGTAGACCTCATTCTCAAACAGGCCCTTGTCTGGGAAATACTCCCGGAAGGCCGCCACGGCGCGGTCGGTGTCGGCATCGTTCAAGCCGCAGAGATTGTGGAACGAATCGATCAGCGGCGGGCCGAGGAAGCGGCGCAGGGTGGCTTCGTCGGGCACGGGGATGCCGATTCTGCGGCAGCCGTACCGCACCGAGTTGAGGATGCCGGGGGCGGAATCAGTCAGGGTGCCGTCGAGATCAAATAGAATTGTTTTGTACTGCATGGGCACCCCTTAGTTGAACTTGAACAGCTTCTGGGCAATGCGGTAGCCGCCGATGCTGAGCTTGCAGCCCAGCCAGCCGGGCAGGTTGCAGGCTTCGGCTACCGAGAGGCGGCAGCGGCGGCAAAGGCGCGGATCATGGGCTTTCAGATCGGCCCACAGCTGCTTGCGCTTCTCCATGGCTTCGGGGCTGCCGTCCAGTGTCAGGAAGATGCTGGAGATGGCCATCATCATCGAGAAATAGTTGAGCATATAGGCCCGCAGTTTGTCCTGGGTGACAGGCAGGGCGTAGACATCCACGGCCTCCATCATAATGCGGGTGACGCGCAGCTGCTGGTCGACGCGCTTGATCATGTTCTTCTCGTTGACACTCTGGTCATCGCGGCCGATGAAGTAGCGGTAGAGGTCCAGGTTGAGGTAGTAGATGGTCTCGACCTCGGGCAGAGGCTGGTAGACGAAGATGTTATCCACATAGAAGGTGTGCTTGGGCAGCACCATGCCGGACTTACGCAGCACCTCGGTGCGGTAGATGACGCTGTGCATCAGGATGTTCTTGTTCGGCGGAAAGTGACCGATCTCGCTCCACTTAAAGACGCGGCCCTCGGGCAGGATGCCGGTATAATCCACGATATTGCGTGTGTTATCAGCCACATGCTCGTACACATAGTTGGCCATGACCAGATCGACCGGCTTTTCGGCGGCAGCCTGGGCGCGCAGCACATCCATAACCTTGGCCAGGGCGTCATCGTCCAGCCAGTCGTCAGAATCGACCACCTTAAAGTACATGCCGGTGGCGTTGCGGATGCCCTGGTTGACACCCTCGCCGTGGCCGCCGTTCTCCTGATGGATCACGCGGACGATGGTGGGGTACTTTTCGGCGTAGGCATCGGCGATCTTGCCGGTGTCGTCCTTGGAGCCGTCATCCACCAAGATGATTTCGGCTTCCTCGCCGGCGGGCAGCAGTGTCTCAATGCAGTGGTCCATATAAGCGGCCGAATTGTAGCACGGCACGGTAAAGGTGATAAGTTTCATAAATAGTCTCCCCTTGTGTGGTTTGCCTGGGGGCAGTGCAGGCTTTTGTGCACCGCTGCGGCAAACTGCCGCGCCAGGTCATAAAAGGACAGTATATATCATACGCTCTTTAGGCCCAAAATGCAAGCGGAACGACAAAAAGCGCCCGGTGCCGAACATTTGCATGTCGGCACCGGGCGGCTGCTTGCTGGAAGGTCTTTTCTTACACCGCGGCCTTGGGGGTGACCGTGTTTTAAGAGGCTGCCTTACAATCCGTCATTATAGCGGTTATAACGGTGAACGCCAGACGGCATCACGTCGTTATACATTTCCTCCGGCAGGCCGTACGGCGGGGCAGGCTCCAGAAAACCATACATCCACTCGGCTAACGTGTGCAGCTTCAACATACAACCCATCTCCTTTCCGATATTGGCGGGTCTTTTTGGGGGGCGATGCCGCTGCTGCGGGCTGTTCGCCTTGGCGGTATCGCTTTTCTTTTTCTGTCTTTATTATATGCGATACGTCCGTCTTTTGCAAGTTGCATTTTGTACAAACTTACAAAAGTTATTTGTATATTTTAAACTATTTCGGCATGTTGTATATTTTTGGGTTGCATCTGTACGCATTACGCGGACAGCTCCTCCCATGCTTCCTGCATGGTATCGGCCGAGAAAAGGAACTCGCCGTACTCAGAATAGACCTCGATGTGGCCTGCTACGTAACGAAACTGCTGCGTCATGATGTGTACCGCCTTTCCTGTTTGGTTGAGCTTTGTTATGCTTCCATTATACAGGATGGCAAGTACCATAATTTGGACTTTAAGGCTCGGCAGCCCATTTCGCGATACGATAAAGCGGTCTTTCAGTCAAATTTTCGGCCCCGCGCAGCACCAGCAGCACCCAAAAGCAAAGCAAAAACCAGTAAAAGCTGTACAGCGGACAGATCAACCCGGCTACGTTGCCCCACAGGGCGCTGTAGTCCCACACGGCCAGGTGCAAAAGGTAGCGGCAGGCCAGGCCCACGCCCAGCTCTACCCCGCTGGCGGCTGCAGCGCCGCATAACGCCGCTGCCCCCAACGGCAGGCTGCGCCGCCGGGCCAATTGCTGCAAAAGGCAAAGGCATGCCCCGCCTGCGGCAAACATTGTCCAATGGGTGGTGCCCCGCCAGGCAAGCTCGATGGCCTGATACCCGGCCCCGCCCAGGGCAAACAATATGATCGGCTCTAACATAAAAACACCCCTCCCGCCATAGTATGTGCGGAAGGGGTGCGTTGTAACCAATTTGTAATGTTTTACTTGGACAGTTTCTTCAGCAGGGCGCTGCGGGTATCCCACAGCTTTTGGCTGAGGTCAACGTAGTAGCGGTGCGGATTCTCGAAGCGCTTGACCTCGTCCCACAGGGTGTTGACCTGGGCCTTGCAGAACTTCTTGATGTCGTTCAGACTCGGGGACTGGTAGACGCGCTTGCCGTTCTCATAAATCGGGGTGGACAGGCAGCGGGCAGTGCAGTTGACGTAGGTGCACTCTTTCCAGGTCTCGATGGGGTCAAACAGGGTGATGCCGTGCTGGGTCTCGACCTGCTCGTCAGCCGTCGTGATGAGGTCAGCCATGGCCTTGCCGTCCTGGTCGTAGATACGCCAGACTTTCTTCAGGCAGGGAATGGTCATCTTCTCAGCAGATTCAGACAGCTTCATCTTGGGGGTGTAGCTGCCGTCGTCCTCTTTCACAGCGGCCAGCTTGTACACGCCGCCGAAGACGGGGTCGCTCTTGGCGGTGATCATGTTCTCGCCGATGCCGAAGCTGTCCACGCGGGCACCCTGCAGGATCAGATCGCGGACAATGTACTCATCCAGGCTGTTGGAGGCGCAGATGGTGCAGTCGGGGTAACCGGCCTCATCCAGCATCTTGCGGGCCTTCTTGGACAGGTAGGCAATATCGCCGCTGTCGATGCGGATGCCCTTGGGGCGCTTGCCCATGGGCTTGAGGACCTCGTCGAACACCTTGATGGCATCGGGCACACCGTGGCGCAGCACGTTGTAGGTATCCACCAGCAGCACGCAGGCGTCGGGGTACATCTCGGCGTATTTCTTGAAGGCATCGTACTCGGTGGGGAACATCTGCACCCAGCTGTGGGCCATGGTGCCGGAGGCCGGGATGCCGAAGTCGCGGGCGGCCATCACGCAGGAGGTGGAGCCGCAGCCACCGATGTAGGAGGCGCGGGCGCCGAAGTAGGCGGCGTCATAGCCCTGGGCACGGCGGGCGCCGAACTCCATGACCGGGCGGCCGGCGGCAGAACGCACGATACGGTTGGCTTTGGTGGCGATCAGGCACTGGTGGTTGAAGGTAACCAGCAGCAGGGTCTCCAGCAGCTGGCACTCAATAGCCGGGCCTTCCACGGTAACGATAGGCTCCTGCGGGAAGATGGGCATGCCTTCCTCGATGGCCCAGATGTTGCAGTGCAGCTTGAAGTTGGCCAGATAGTTCAGGAATTTCTCATTGAATGCGCCGGTGGTGCGCAGATAGTCGATGTCCTCCTGGGTGAATTTCAGGTGGTCCACGGCGTCGATGAACTGCTGCAGACCAGCCATAATGGCGTAGCCGCCGCCATCGGGCACGCGGCGGAAGAACATATCAAAGACGGCGATCTTGTCCACATACCCCTCATCCAGGTAGCCGGCCGACATGGTCAGCTCGTAGAAATCTGTCATGGTCGTAAGGTTGCGCTTTACGTCTAACATGGATAACCCCTCCTGAGGTTTTTACTTATTTGTACGCTTTTTCGATGATTTTTCAATTGGCTTCAGCACGCCCAATGCTGCCAGAACGAACAGGAAGGCGTACACAGCCACGACGATCATCGTAAGCATAACAACAACTTTAAAATAGGTGCTGGAGAAGAACTCGCCCACGCGGGCGATGGTGTACAGCACCTGGTTGCGGGCCACATCGCTGCCGGCGATCAGGTCCGTCGTACCGATGACTTCGCCCTCAATGGTCAGCGTAACGGTGCCGACCACATCCCCCTGCCTGACGGGGGCCGCGATGCTTTTGGGCAGGTTGAAGGTCTGCTCGGTCAGGGCAGCGCCGCCCTCCTTGGGCAGCAGGGTCATCATATTGTCCGTGGGGTAAAGCATGACCGTATCGGACTGGGTGGCGTAATCCACCGGGATCTCGGTGATGGGCTGGGTGGGGTCCAGCGCCGCCGCGATGGTGAAGGAATCGAAGATGACGTCCATCAGCTGGGCGGTCTCGTACAGAGCCGGGCGGGCCTGATCGGGGTCGGCCTCATAGGGCACGTTGAGCACCACGCTGATGTAGCTGATGCCGTCCTGGGTGTGCCAGCCCGCGAAGTTCTGCCACTCGCCCAGGCTGCCGGTCTTGCCGCCGCGCACATAGCTGCGGTAGTAGGCGCTGCCTTCGTTCAGCATTTTGTCCGTGTTCTGGATCACATAGGTCCCGGGGGTAGTGTAGCGGTCGTTGGTGCCCATATCGTAGCTGGGGGTGGACACGACCGTGGCGAAGATGTCGTAGGATGTCAGTGCCCGCAGGATCAGGTAGGCATCGCGGGCAGTCGTGACGTTGTTGGTATCCAGACCGCAGGGGTCGGCAAAGGTAGTGCCGGTGCAGCCGATGCGGGCGGCTTCCTCGTTCATCATCGCCACAAAGTTATCAATGCTGCCGCCGCCCATATAGTCGGCCACAATGTAGGCAGCCTCGTTGGCGCTGGGCAGCATCATGGCGTACATCAGGTTGCGCAGGGTCTGGGTCTCACCCTTACGGATGTCCGCCGTGGAGGCGTTGGTCGTCTTCTCCCAGATCAGGTCGTAGATATAACTGGGGGCTGTCACGCTGATGGTGTCCAGCTGATCCTGATAGTTCTCCAGCAGCAGCAAGGTGGTCATCATCTTGGTCAGGCTGGCGGCCTGCAGCGGGGTCTCGCTGTTTTTCTCGTAGACCACGATATTGGTATCCAGGTTGACCACATAGGCCGCAGGGGCCATGATGTCGGGCGCAATATCCGCCGCCGAGCCGTTGATCCCCTCAGCCGCCACCGGCAGCCCCAGCACGATCACCAGCACAAAGGCGCACAGCACCGCGCAGAATCTTTTCATAGGCATGGTTTCCTTTTGGTTGATATACGGTATTAGTATAGCAAATTGAAAGGGAAAATAAAAGGGTGTGAACCGGGATTTTTACAATCAGTTCATCGCACCGGCGGTGGCAAACAGGCGGTCCACCTCATCGGACAGGGCGCGGTGCTGCGGCATGGCGAGATTTGGGTCAACAGCCAGCAGGGCCTTGGCTTCCTCCTGGGCCACTTTCAGCGTGCGGGTATCCTGCACCAGGTCCGCCACCCGCAGCGTGGGCAGACCGTGCTGGGCCGAGCCGAAGAAATCACCGGGGCCGCGGTTTTCAAGATCATATTTTGCCACGGCAAAACCGTCTGACGTGTGGCACAGGAAGCGCAGCCGCTCTTTAACGGCGTCGTTCTCGTTGTCGGAAATCAGGATGCAGCAGGAATCCGCCGCTCCGCGCCCGACACGTCCGCGGAGCTGATGCAGCGCCGACAGACCGAACCGCTCGGCGTTTTCGATAACCATAACTGTAGCGTTGGGCACATCGACGCCGACCTCGATAACAGTGGTGGAGACCAGCACGTCCAGTTCCCCTGCCTTAAATTTCAGCATCACTTCGTCTTTTTCTTTGGGCTTCATCTTGCCGTGCAGCAGGCCGATGCGCCGGTTGGGCAGCAGCGGGCAGACGGTCTCGGTGTAATATTTTTTGACGGCCTGCATATCTGCGGCCATCTCGTTTTCCTCGATGGCCGGGCAGACCACATAGGCCTGATGCCCCGCGGCAAGCTGCTTTTCAATAAAGCCGTACATGTCCCGCCGCTTTTTGCCGGTGATGAACCAGGTCTTGATGGGCTTGCGGCCGGGCGGCAGTTCGTCCAGCACCGAGATGTCCAAATCGCCGTACATCAGCAGGCCCAGCGTGCGCGGGATGGGCGTGGCGCTCATCACCAGCAGGTGGGGGCTTTGCGCCTTGCCTGCCAGCAGGCCGCGCTGCCGCACGCCGAAGCGGTGCTGCTCGTCCACGATGGCCAGGCCCAGGTTTTTGAACTCGACCGAATCGGTCAGCACCGCGTGGGTGCCTACCACCAGCCCGGCGCGGCCGTCGGCAATGGCTTCCAGCGCGACCTTTTTCTCTTTGGCTTTCATGCCGCCCACCAGCAGTGTGACGTTGACGCCGAAGGGTTCCAGCCGGTCGGCCAGTGTAGCGGCATGCTGCCGGGCCAAGATTTCGGTGGGGGCCAGCATGGCGCTCTGCCAGCCGTTTTGCGCGGCAAACCAGATGGCCGCCGCAGCCACCAGCGTTTTGCCGCTGCCGACATCACCCTGCAGCAGGCGGTTCATCGGCACCTCACCGCACAGGTCGTGCACAATTTCCTCGGTAGAGCGCTTTTGTGCGCCGGTGGGCGCATAGGGCAGGCTGCCCCAGAACGGGGCAAGGTCCATCTCGTGCATTGGTGCGCTGGTCTTGCGCCGACCGTGGCTGCGCAGCAAAAAGATGCCGATCTGGAGCATGTACAGCTCTTCAAAGATCAGGCGGCGGCGCGCCCCGGCCAGGTCCTCGGCGCTTTGCGGGGCGTGGATACTGCGCACGGCCTGGGCCTTGGTGGGCATGCGGTAGCGGGTCAGCAGCTCCGGCGGCAGCGGGTCGGCCAACTCGTCCACGTATTGCAGCGCCGCGTAGGCGCAGGCGGCTTGCCGTGCGGCGGGCAGGCCCTCGGTGCCGGGGTAGACGGCCACAAAGGGGCTGGCAGCCACTTGCGCCTCGGTGCGCACCAGCGGGTGCAGCAGTTCACGGCGGGTCATGGTGCCGCCGATGCGGCCCTCGAAGTAGTAGGTCTGGCCGATGATGAGTTTATCGGCCACGTAGGGCGTGTTGAACCAGGACAGCCCCAGTACGCCGGAGTCATCCGCGGCCAGCACCCGCACCAGCGCCCGCCCGCCCTTGATGCGGCGGACCGGTTCTTTTTGCAGCACGGTGGCGCGGACACAGCTGTCCACGTCGTAAGGTGCGCTGACTACGGTGTAGGGCTTGGTGTAGTCAATGTATTTGCGAGGGTAGCACAAAAGCAGATCCCGGATGGTGGTAACGCCGAGCTTTTCAAACTTTTTAGCAAACGCCGGGCCGACGCCCTTTAAATATTGGATAGAACTGTCGATCATCGCCATACGGGACCTCCTTTCTTCCCGCTTTCTTGAAAGAAGGCGGGGCAAAGAACTTTTAATCAAAATCGGATTTTTACTTTTTTTGCTCCATTCGCCTTTTCATTCACCTTTTCCTCACAACTTCCGATTTTCGAAACACAAGTTTATTTTTCTTCCATTTTGTCTAAAAGCAGATTGATTTTTTTGAGAATCAAGTATGTGCAGGAAA